>Ga0315282_10000045_pt1 | contig 244966 bp, 250 predicted proteins | sample YL17G07_20_MG_FD_203693 | JGI IMG/M metagenome (GOLD analysis project Ga0315282, IMG submission 203693) | Sediment microbial communities from Yellowstone Lake, YNP, Wyoming, USA - YL17G07_20 | ecosystem: Environmental > Aquatic > Freshwater > Lake > Sediment | place: USA: Wyoming | collected... | reverse complement strand
TTGCCTTCAGCTGACCGTCTCGGTCTTTGATTTCGTATTCATGATGAACTGTCAGGACTTTTCCATCGATTTCGCCAAGATGTGTACCTGAATTGTCTTCGAGCCAGAATTTCGGTCCCAAGCTGACGAATTCTTGTTTAATACAGCCTAATTGCTCGCCTAATTTGTTCTTGACGACGTACATGTTTCTTATTGACAATAGTCGTTGGTCAACGATGAACTCCTTATTGTCCAACATACTCATGCTCGTTTCTTGACACCAGCATTAGATTCTGTAGGCGCGAAAGTTATCTCTTGCCAACTTGAAATACTGATTTAGACTCAACAAACAACATACGCTACTTGTATCTACGACCCAATCGAAAGCCTACCATCATGAATCCTGTAGATGCGATCGGCTTCTTTCACCACTTTCTCGTCGTGTGTAGCAACGATCAAAGTCGTCTTCATTTCCCTGTTAATGCGAGCCAGAAGACCAACTATTTCTTTACCAGTCTCAGAATCCAGTTCCCCAGTAGGCTCGTCAGCAATCACCATTTCAGGCCTGGCCACGAGAGCTCGCGCGATGGCAACTCGCTGCATCTCGCCCATGCTCAGTTGCCTAGGGCGATGATCAATTCTTTTCTCCAAACCCACCATTTTGAGAAGCGCGACAGCTTCCTCCTGCTGTTCACTCCCGGTCTTTCTTGCGAAAGCCAACGGGACTTCCACATTTTCCAACGCGTTAAGGGTCGGTAAGAGGTTGAAAGATTGAAATATGAACCCCAAGCGTTCGCGCCTGATCCTTCTCCTAGAATTCTCGGAAATTTCGAAGACATCCACGTCATCCAAATAGATTTTTCCTGACGTCGGCCTATCATTCAATCCAATTAGATTCAAAAGCGTGGATTTTCCTGATCCGGAAGGGCCTATGACTGCGACGAAGCTTGGTTCGTTGACCTCAAGATTAACCTTGTTGACAGCCACTATTTCTGAGGAACCAACGTCGTATGATTTCGTCAGATCAACTGTCCTTATCTTCATCAGTATTCTGCCCTCAGAACATCGGCTATCCGCATCCGCATCGCATTTACGGCGGGAACTATGCTGCTCGCGCAACAGACACCGACAACGGAAGCGAATATTTCAAGCAAGTAAATCGGAGGCACAATCTCAAATATGCTCGGGAAAAAAAGGGCGACTGGGATATTGGAGTAGACGCTTGCGAGACCAATCGCCACCAGGGAACCGGAAGCAAGGCCAATGGCTCCGCCTACAACTCCAATCAAGGCAGCTTCAAGAAGAACGATTCCGAACACGTATCGCAACGGCGCGCCTATAGCGTTGAGAGTTGCAAAGTCTCTGCGCCTTTCCGAAACACTCATGACCGTAACAGTCATAACGAGAATCAGGCTGATGCTGAAAACTACAGCTTGAATTCCCAGATTCCAAACTGTAACTTGCTCGAGAATAGGTTGGATCAAGTCGTTTCTCTCGTCTTCTGTCAAAGCATTCCCATAGCTGACACTATGCATAATCGTTTCAGTCAGATTTTTCAACGAAACACCAGCAGCTGGCTCTACAACGGCTATGTTGATGCTCATGGGATAACCGTATACCTTCTGCGCCAACTCGAGGGACATCAATATGCAACGATTCAGCAAAGCCAGATTTGTATTCATTATTCCCGAGACCTGAAAGTCATAGCCGTTGATAAGTATCCGCGTTCCGACTGTCCAAGCATACTGATCGGCCAAAGACCCGCCTACGACGATCTCGTTGCTGGAATCATTGACGGGAAAGTGTCCATCGTCACCCCTCAGAACGATAGGACCGAGGACTTTCTGCCATCTTTGCACAGGGATTCCGACGCTGAAGTTAACGGGAACAGGTTGCAGTATGCCTTGTGGGTTGGCTGACGTTACAAACAAGATTGGAGTCGCGCCCTCAACACCTGAAACGTTCAGCAGTCTGTTTATCGTGGAATCTTGCGGCATCATGCTGCCGCTTATCGGGATTGCCTGTATGACAAGGGCGTCTTTGCTAAAAACCGTGATTTGACCGTTGAAAAGCACATTCATCTCCTTTATGACCGTGGCGTAGCGCATGGTTGACGCTCCAACCGCAATAACAAACGTAGCTGCAATCACCACTCCCAGAACGCATAAGGCCGTTCTGACTTTTCTTCTAAACAGGTTCCTGTAGCAGAACGTCACAAGCCGCGTTTGGAATTCCCAAGCGGGCTACTTGCACACGAAAGCTAATAAAGTTTCACAGACAATATTGGTCTTGCTGAAAAGGGATTCATTATGATACTGAATAGGAAAATCATGACATTGATAACGATCGGTATGTTGCTGTTGTCAAGTTTAACCATCTTGGCCACAAACCCCTCTGCTAGAGCTCAACTGGGTCAAGCCACGCTGGCAGGAGCCATCTACGACCGAGGCGTGGACACTGACGGCAGCGGCAAGTACGACTATCTTGAAGTGGCTGTAGAAGTAAACGTCACCGAAGCCGGATATTTCAGGATAGAGTGCAATTCATTCATAAACGAGTCTGGATTTAACTTGGACTCTTACGGCGGCAACTATAGCTATCTTGACGCAGGGCTTTGGAATATGACGGTGCTCTTCTACGGTCCAACGTTTAATCATGCAAACTTCAATCCGAAAAACTTGTCACAGATCAGCTTTTTCCTAGACTACGAATGGCCTGCTTCAGAGACGATATACGACGTGCCGTTGTCAAGAATCTACAACTGCACAGAGTTTGACGTTGTTGCCTTCTTCACTAAGGAAGCATCGGACAGTGGCATCGACAAGGATGGCGATGGCCTATTCGATATTCTTCAGATTGGAGTCCAAATAAACGTCACAGACCCAGGAGAATATTCAGTCTATATCGGCGCACTGATAGACAACACCGATCCGTTGAACAACACCTACTACGGCGGATACTCATGGGTGCAAGAAAACTTCTCGGCAGGTCTCCACACGGTTCTCTTCAATTACTCAGGTCCGGGAATAGCGATGGCCCATATCAACGTCACGACCATCCAGAGCATATCACTATCTAACCTCAATAGCATGTTCATGCTGGATCAACTTTACAACGTTCCGCTTTCGATGACGTACAACTACACCATGTTCGACGCTCCATCCAAGGACACACAACTGAGTTTCACTGTGAACCCAGATGGTTCAATTGGAGTTGACATGCTGGCAAACTTTACTCACATGTATCCGCCTTTCAACGGTCCACTGGTGAATAGCACGCTAAGCATCTCAAAAAATGGCAACTTGACAACAGGATCAGCGAACGGCATGTTCAGCCTTCCAAGCGATGTTGAAGACGTTTACAATTCAATGGATGGACACATACGGGCAGTCTATCAAAATGGCATATTGAACTCAACAATGAGTGGGACGCTGTTCCTGCCGCCACAAGCACAGACGACTTATCCTTTTAACTCAACCGATCTAGTGTTCGACGCAGCTTACGCCAACGGCGTCGTGAACGCACATCTTTCAGGTGAAACTGTTGTGCCAATGTTTGAATCCACTTTTCCATTCAACGCCTCAGACCTCACAGTCTTTGCCGACTGTGACGGAGCTACGCTGAAGGGGAACGTAACGTTTCATGTCGTCTCCGGCTTTCCATCAACAGACATCCGAGCCGACTTCGAGGGCAACAGAACAAACGTCCGTTTTACAGGGAACGTCAACGTCACTTATGGCACATTCGGAGATCTCCAATTAAACTCCACTGTACTGGACCAGCTGATCGCCAACCTGACAGGCCAGATAACGGGACAAGGTCCAAACTCTTTGTACAATATGACTTATGGCACGCTTGAGGTCACAGCGAACACGACCAAGACTCCATGGGTTAATCCGGAAATGGGTGCAGACGTCACGTATGAGGTCACCGTCAACGGGAACTTCACAGGATTTCTAGGAAAGTTGATTGCAGATCAAATGAGGTACCAGTATAACGACACAGAACGCTCGTCCCAAATCGCTTATGCTGTTCTAGAGTCAATGCTCAATTCTCTCAACGAAGCACACCTTATCCTCAACTACTATCACAACACTGGAACCGGAAGCATTGTCACCCTGGACATGGCGTGCGACGCGAAAGCCTTCTGGAACAACGCGCTAACGCTTGTTCCACCGGTTTTGCCCTCTGAAGCCGCAACCCAGCTGAGTGCCATCTTGAAAATCGCAAACGCCACAGCCTATGCGGTGCAAGGCTTTGCTATGGACGCATCTCTGTCAAGCTCGGAGCTGAAGATAGCAGTAACCACTTCCATCCTTGTGAACCAGACTCAACTGAAAGCAGACACACTGCCCTTCATACCCGACTTGGCGCCTCCGGAAATGCACGACGAGTTTGAATCGTTCCTCAACACGTCCAATGCCGTCTTGGAATCAGCGACCGCCACGTGCGATGTGACAAACGGAACGGGCAACTTCTCTGCAGACTGGACTGTGCGAGGAGACATGAGCACAGAATTGAACCGCGGCATACGCCTCTACTTTGACATGGTAAACGTCACGTCATCAGGAGCCGTGTTGCCTGCACCGCTGTTTCTGCTCAATGAGACAGACATAGACATCAACAATCTTCAGGCACAAATCAACCTCGGAAAAGACACGTTGTTCATAAACATCACAGGGTTGATTGTGCGCCCCCTCGTAGATCAAGAAGATCTCATAAGGTTCAGACTCTATCACTGGTTTGACAGACTGCACGAGGTCTACGAATCATTGCAGGGCACTCAGAACTTGAAGGTAGACGTAATTGGCGGGTTCGATTCCACACACATAATCCTCCTCAACCCGTCCTCTTTGCCTTCAGATCCCGACAGTTACTCGCTGAATTACACGAGCATGGCTTGGCAGAACACAACTTTCAGCAGCATGGGCAACCTCCAATTTCTGATCGCCTACGACGGAAAAATCAACTACGCCGGAACAACGTACCACGTCCCAATCTTCACAAACTCTACTGTGACCAACGTGACCTTCGTAAACTCTGTGAACACCATCAGCTTTGAAGTCTCAGGAGAAAACGGAACCGGCTTCTGCAACGTCACGATCCCCAGAAACTTCATCAACGCAACACTCGGTCAATGGAGAGTCAAACTTGACGGAGCGTACCTGACACAACAGAACTACACCGTATCAGAGAACGCAGAGTACGTGTTTCTCTACCTGAACTACGCACACTCAATCCACACAATCGAAATCGAAGGAATCTGGTCGGTCGCAGAGCTACAACCAAACCTTCTACCCTTCATACTCGCCGCCATAGGGCTCATAGCCGCAGTAATGACCATAAGACATAGAAAGAAACTGACTCCGCTGAAAACAAAGTGCGAGAGTTCAATAAGAACGTTCATCCATACCTTGCATAGATAAACCAACACACACGCGCGCAACCCAAACTGAATGGCAAGCAACCCGCGCGCGCGACGACTATAGCAGATTAAACCAGAACAAAACCGGAGCTGACGGCATATGAGACATGCCTTATCTGCTCAACGACAACAATACTGACCACACCCTATAGTCCCAGAATACTCCACAATAATCCTATTTTTCCCTCATCTCCACAACGACGGTGGCTGCCATCGTCTTTCGCAGGAAACGCCAAAATCCTCGCGGCGGACGGCGTACTATGAAAAATAGAAAGAAGATGGGTGCTTGCGGTTTAGCGCGCTCAAATCAAAGAATGCGCTCTAGGTTTCTTCGCTGAAGTTTTCCGCGCGTGCGCGATGCAGTTTTAGCAGGTTATCTAATACTTTATCCATGTTGACTTGTTTCGGCATGGTTTCAAGAGCTACCACAAGAAGATTCCCTCTTTTCCATTGCTCGTAACGTTTTGTGAATGATTTGCAGAAAGGTCTCAGAGCCTGCTGCTCAAGCTTTGCTATTTCCTCCATGTTCTCGAAGCCTCCTTTCTCGAAGCCGTCTTCCTTACAGCGAACATGTCGCTATTACATAAAAGGCGTCTTCCCAAACCTGTAATATGACAATTTCCTGCAATAACTAGCTGAGCTAATCTTCCCTCATTGCGCTTGAGCGTGCTAAAAGAAAAGGAGAGTATTCTACTGCTTGATCACGGGTGATGCTTGTTAACCGCCCCTGTTTGATCTCAAGTCATAGCATGCGGCGACTGAGGGGCCGCCAGTTCCATCAAGCGCACGCGAGACCCAAACTGATTAGTTAATAAAGCGACAGCGCACGCAAGAACTATGATCCGCGACTTCTAGCCTTGCGTCCAGAGGCGGTTGATGGAGTCACTTCCTCAGGCTCGGCGATGTGAATCGTTATTGAATCCTTTTCCACCGTGCTGTTCAGCACCGTGTGGCAGTATGGACAGACGCTGATGCGTTTAGGCGGTTTCTTTGTGAAGTCAAGCATCACAAGCGCCCGACTGAACTTTCTCTTACAATTGGAACACGTAACCGGCAAAGTCTTCTCAAGCATTCGTTGATCTTTTTGTTTTTTGCTCTTCGCGCGCGCGCTCACAAGATCATAACCCAACATACCGATACTCAGAGCCGCAGGAACGATCATGAGGAGATAGATTGCGCGGGCATCACCCCAGTAATGACTAGCCCAAGTGATACTGAACTGAAGGCCATACTCGTACAGGTCGTGATGGACAATCTGATCTATGTCAAGGAAGAGAAGCAACGTAAAAACAGAGCTGACCACCCATAGAACGAGGACTATCCTAACGAGCGACTGATTCTGCAGCACACTCTTCTTACTCACCGAACAACCAGCTCCATCAACATCAGTCAAGAGTTTGTGAAGGCAAAGTACTTACCACGCCGTCCCTTTGCACTTAACTTCTTGTGCGACATATGCTTTGTGAACCCGAAATAAGGAGCAGAAAGACGTGTGCGCGAAGGGGGAAAGGTCAATTCACGATGTTCTTTGCGTGGTGCGTGACGTGGTGAACGAGTCAAAGATCGTGGCCGGGGGCGGGGCTCCGGAGGAAAAAGTGACTGGGGGGCGCGCTCCCAAGCGATTCAAGCTTACTGGTAAAATGGTGCGGGGGGTGGGATTTGAACCCACGAACCCCTGCAGGATAGGCTCCTGAAGCCTACGCCTTTGACCATGCTCGGCGACCCCCGCTTAGTCTTTAGTGAATGTTATGCGGAAATGTTTAAGAGTTACTGTAGACTCTATCGTCAAAACGGTGCGAAACGATGCCTACTCACGGTTCACTCTCAAAAGCAGGGAAAGTTCGGTCGCAGACTCCAAAAATAGAGGCCACTCCGAGAAAGAGCCCCGGTCCGAGGTTCAGAAACAAGCGCAATTATGAGAAGAGGGTTGTTCTCCAGAGAAAACCCGGACAGAATTGGGTCTAAAACTTTTATCTTGTTTTCCCCTTATTCGTCAGTATGCCAGAAGCCAGTCTAATTCTCTCAAACGCAAACGTCATAATGTTGACGCCTAGGCAATGCAGGGCTCAGGCAATTGCCATTAAAGACGGAAAAATAATGGCCGTGGGCACGAACAGAGAAATCCAGATGCACGTCGGCAAAAAAACCAAAATCATCCATTGCAAAGGTAAAACTGTACTTCCTGGATTCGTCGATTGCCACGTCCATATGAAAGAATTCGGACTTTTCCTACAACAGGTGGATCTCAGAAATGCAAAATCGATAGAAGAAATGCAGCGGATACTCCGCCAACACGTTGAGAAACATCCCGAGCAACGGTGGATTACTGGAGGACGCTGGGATCAGGAAAAATTGAAGGAAAAACGTTATCCTACGCGATGGGACCTGGACTCAGCGATTTCGAACAAACCAGCGTTGCTCAACCGAGTCTGCGGTCACTTAGCAGTCGTCAATAGCAAAGCGCTGCGTCTAGCAGGAATAACCAAGCATACCAAGATAAGAGGCGGACAAGTGGAACTGGACCGGAGCACGGGTCAACCGAACGGAATACTAAAAGACAACGCTATCGACCTCGTCTGGAAGACTATTCCCAGGCTTGGAAAAGAGACAACAAAGGAAGCCTGTGTTCTTGCATGCAAAAAGGCCGTTGAAGCTGGGCTCACTGGAGTACACTGGCTCGTGAGTTCTTCCGAAGAAATTAATATTCTACAGAAAATGTGTGAAGACGAAACTCTTCCATTAAGAATCAACCTAGGCATCCCAGAACGATTGCTTGACCATGTTCTCGCCTTGGGAATGTCAAGCGGTTTCGGCAATGAAATGCTGAAGATGGGGTTCATCAAGATACTTTCGGATGGCTCCTTAGGAGCACAGACTGCCGCCATGAAAAGACCGTACTCGGACAATCCAAGAAGACGAGGCATGATGCTCTATTCACGAAGGGATCTCCACCGGATTGTCATGAAAGCTCACGTGCATGGTTGGCAGCTCGGCGTTCATGCCATAGGCGACCGCGCGATAGAGAATGTTCTTGACGCCTACGAACAAGCATTGAAGAAGGCGCCCAGCCAAAATCATAGACACAGAATCGAACACTGCTCCATATTGAACCAGAAACTCATCGCCCGAATGAGAAAACTGGGAATCGTCGCTTCCGTGCAACCTCACTTCGTGATTTCAGACTTTTGGACGGTTGACCGAGTTGGCCCTGAAAGAGCCCGGTGGGCATATCCATTCAAAACCTTGATCGAAAAAGGAGTTGTGGTCGCTTCTGGTTCGGACTGCCCCGTTGAGCTAATCAACCCGCTGCTCGGCGTTTGGGCTGCTGTGGCGAGAGAGGACAACGTAAACGAGAGCCTATCAGTGGAAGAAGCTTTGAAGACGTACACTTCGAATGCGGCGTATGCTTCTTTCGATGAAGACAAGAAAGGGACTATTCAGAACGGCAAGCTTGCGGACTTGACCGTATTGTCAGATGACCCAACCAAGATCTCGCCTGAGAAAATACGAGACATTTCAGTCGAAATGGTCATAGTGAACGGAAAAATCGTCTATTCAAAAGGACAAAGCAAACATTAATTCGGCCTTGTCTGCATGTTTCAATCTCGTTCAAAGTGGCTGCTATGGACCCGAGTGAAAACCAACCCGTAGAGGAAATAATTCAGGCTTTGATGAAAACCCCCACACCTAGCCACGTGGATTTGCATTACGCAAAAGTCCGGGCTGCATCCAAGTATCGGCTTAATAAAATACCGTCAAACTCGGAAATAATCCTTTGTCTTAAGAACAACGAGAAAAGGAAGCTCTTGCCACTTCTCAGGCGAAAAGCCACACGCACGATGTCAGGCGTCACGGTCATAGCCGCAATGACTGAACCATATCCGTGCCCACAGGACGAACCCTGCGCATACTGTCCAGGCGGACCTGAACAAGGCGTTCCCCAGAGCTACACGGGCCACGAGCCGGCCGCAATGCGTGGAATCCAAAACAAGTTCAACCCGTACCTGCAAGTCAAAGCACGAATCGAACAACTGAAAGCAATCGGACACAAAGTTGACAAAATAGAGCTCATAATAATGGGCGGGACTTTCCCGGCGACGCCGCTCAATTATCAAAGGTGGTTCGTCCAACAATGTCTGGACGCGATTACGGAAAAGGTCTCAGCGAACCTGGAAGAGGCCAAGAAAAACGCTGAGAATAGCAAAACACGTAATGTTGGAATAACCGTTGAAACCCGTCCAGATTGGGCAAAGGAGACTCACGTAGACAAAATGCTGGATATGGGTGTCACCCGCGTGGAAATGGGTGTTCAAAATCCAAGCGACAGCATCTATCGCCTCGTCGGAAGAAAGCACTCCGTCAAAGACGTTGTTGAAGCAACCCGCATCATGAAGGACGCCGGAATGAAAATTGTTTATCATACTATGCCGGGAATTCCTGGGTCAAACCGAAGAAAAGATCTACAAGCTTTCAAGAAAATATTCTCCGATCCGAGATTCAAGCCAGATATGCTCAAAATCTATCCATGTCTCGTCCTGAAAGGAACGAGGACCTACGAATGGTATGCCGAAGGCAAATACAAGCCTTACACGACAGACGAAGCAGCAAGTCTGATTGCTGAAGTCAAGAAAATCACGCCGCCTTGGATTCGTATAATGCGCATTCAACGGGACATCCCAGCTCAGTTGATAGTGGCGGGCGTGAACAAAAGCGACCTTCGACAAATAGTCCAGAACAAACTCGAAATGGAAGGTTCGGTGTGTCGATGCATTCGGTGCAGAGAAGTCGGCCACAAAACAAGGAATGCAAAGATAGAATTGAATCCTAGAAATGTCCAGATTCTGAGAACGGGGTACAAAGCTTCTCAAGGAGAGGAGATATTTCTTTCAGCGGAAGACCCTGGAAATGACGTTTTGATCGGATATTTGAGACTGCGAATCCCATCTTCAAAGGCACACCGAAAGGAAATCAAAGCAACACCATGCACTCTGGTGAGAGAACTGCACGTTTACGGTTCACTCGTTCCCGTTGGCAAACATTTCGCAAAAGCTTGGCAACATAAAGGTTATGGAGGCGTTCTCCTCTCCGAGGCCGAAAGTATTACTCAGGAGGAATACGGTTTCAAGAAGATTTCAGTTATAAGTGCCCTCGGCACAAAGCAGTACTACAGAAGATTTGGCTACAACAATGACGGAGTCTACATGTCCAAAATGTTGGAGGCTACGAAATGACCGAGAAAGAAACAGGATATCATGGCAGAGCACTTGACGCTTTAAAGAAGGCCAACGTAGAGATAGGTGACGTACTCAGAGTATCTAAAGGAAGTGAAATCTACGAGGGAACTTTGATCCCGCGATCTGAATATGGCGATGAAAAACACGTCGTCGTAAAACTGAAGAATGGTTACAACATCGGGGTAGATATAACTTCTGAAACTAGAATTGAGAGAGTCGGTGAAGGCACAAAACCGACTTTTTCTCCCCCGCCGCTACCGAAGCAAAAGCTAGGGCTACCCAAGGTCGCGATAGTAAGTACTGGCGGTACAATAGCAAGCCGCGTCGATTACCGAACAGGAGGCGTTCGGCCGGCTCTTAGCGCCAGCGATCTCTACAGCGTCGTGCCCGAACTGGCGAATGTAGCGAGCATAGAGACTCAGATATTTCTGAGCATTTTCAGCGAAGACATAACCCAGCAGCACTGGACCGAAATTGCCAAGACGATAGCAGGAAAAATATCTGAAGGAGTCAGCGGAGTGGTCATAGCTCACGGAACGGACACCATGGGATTCACCGCCGCAGCTCTCAGTTTTGCTTTGCAGGATCTTCCCGTCCCAGTCATAATAGTCGGCGCACAACGTTCAGCAGACCGACCTAGCTCGGATGCCGCAACGAACCTGTTGGCCGCTGTCCTCGCAGCAGCGGAAGCACCTTTCGCAGAGGTTGCAGTGGCAATGCATGAAACAACATCAGATGCTTCGATAGCACTCCACAGGGGCACAAAAGTCCGCAAATGCCATACAAGCAGAAGGGACGCGTTTGAATCAATCAATGCGACGCCCATAGCTAGAGTAGAAGATCAGAAGCTGACCATGCTGGCGGAAACGTACCGCAAGAGAGATCTGTCCAGAAAACTTCGCGTGAAACCCGAATTCGAAGAAAAAGTGGCCATGATAAAGTTCTATCCTGGAATGGACCCGGCGATAATAGATTTCTGCACCGAAAAAGGCTACAAAGGCATTGTTCTTGAAGGCACAGGACTCGGTCATGTCAGCAAACGTTGCCATGACGCAATAAGAAGAGCCGAAGAAAAGGACATCGTCGTTGCAATGACATCTCAGTGCATATGGGGGCGTGTAAACATGAATGTCTACAACTCGGGTCGCGATTTGCAGGCGCAAGGGGTAATTCCATTGGAAGACATGCTCCCAGAAACCGCACTTGTTAAGCTCATGTGGGTTCTTCGACAAACAAGAAACCCCAAGGAAGCAAAGAAGCTCCTGACCACGAACGTGGCAGGTGAAATATCCCCGAGAACCTTACCTGAAAAAAAGGTGTTTAGCGGAGGCGGTCAAGATGACGCTTGACTATGAGAAAATAGGGCTGATCGTAGGGCTGGAAATTCATCAGCAACTGAACACTTCACAAAAACTGTTCTGCAGTTGTAAACCCGCCTTGTTCAAAGAAGAACCTGAAGTAACCTTTCTGCGAAGACTCAGACCTACACAGAGCGAGCTGGGTCAAGTGGACCCAGCAGCCTATTTTGAATTTCAAAAAGGAATCCGGATTCTCTACGAAGCAAACCGCGAAACGTCCTGCCTTGTGGAAATGGACGAAGAGCCTCCACACGCCCTCAATCTGGAAGCGGTTGAAACAGTATTGACAGCGGCTTTTATGATGAACGCCAAACCCGTCAGTGAGATTCACGTCATGCGCAAAACGGTCATTGATGGCTCCAACACGACAGGGTTCCAGAGAACGTGTGCAATAGCTCTGAACGGAGAAATCAGAGTCGGCACCAAGAAAATCCCAATCCAGCACGCAAGCCTAGAAGAAGATGCCGCAAGAAAGACGGGCGAAAAAGAAGGAAACACTATAAAATACCGTATAGATCGACTTGGAATACCCCTCATAGAAGTCGCAACAGGACCCGTCATAAAATCGCCAAAAGAAGCTGAAGAAGTTGCACTGGCGATCGGCAGAATACTCAGAGCAACTGGAAAAGTCATGCGAGGCCTCGGTTCAATCCGTCAAGACATAAACATATCGCTACCGAACGGCGCACTCATAGAAATCAAAGGACTACAAGAACTTGAACTCGTCTCCCTCGTGGTCGAGTACGAGGCACAACGTCAACTCAACCTAATCAAGATAATCGAAGAACTCAAGAAGAGAGGAGCAAACGAAGAACTCCTAAGGGAGGAATTTCATAACGTCAAACAAGTTTTCCAAAACACAAAATGCAAGGTAATCCAGAAAGCCCTCGAAAAAAACCTAGAAGTCCTGGCTGTCAGACTTCCCAGATTCACAGGCTTTTTGAAGTGGGAATTGGCACCGGGATTGCGTCTCGGAACTGAAATGGCAGACCGAGCTAGGTTCTGGGGAAGAGTGGGCGGGATATTCCACACGGATGAATTGCCGGCCTATGGAATTACGACAGAGGAAATTGAAAATCTAAGAAAAAAAGTCGAAGCAAAGGATGAAGATGCCATTGTGTTCGTCGCGGACAATCTCGAAAACAGTGAAGACGCTCTGAGAGCTGTCGTAGCAAGGGCTCACGAAGCCCTGAAAGAAGTGCCGCAGGAAACCAGAGCACCGAACCCTGAGGGGACGACACGATACATGAGACCCCGTCCGGGAGCTGCAAGAATGTATCCAGAGACGGATATTCCGCCTGTTCAAATTACGAGTGAACGAGCGAATGAAATATCCTCAAATCTGCCGGAAATGCCCGAACAAAAACTTGAGCGATTGCAGAAAGAATACAAACTTAACGAAAAATTGGCAAAGCAAGTGCTAAATTCGGAGTACAGCGAGCTGTTCGAAACCATAGTGAACGAAAGCAAAGTATCCTCTACGACCGTTGCAGCGTTCATGACGGAGACATTGATAGCTTTGAAAAGAGAAGGCGTTGCCCTTGAAAAAATCTCAGATGACGATCTGCGCGCCATGTTCAGACTAATGGGTGAGGGAAAAATCGCCAAAGAAGCAACGACAGATGTTGTCTCCTGGCTATCGAAACACGAAGGCAAAACAATTCAAGACGCGATTAAAGAACTCGGAATTCAAAGCATATCAAAAGGTGATCTTAACAAGCTCATCACAAGAATCGTCGAAGAAAACAGGAAGATCATCAAAGAACGCGGCGAAGGCAGCTTCGGAGCCTTGATGGGGATCGCCATGAACACTCTGCGAGGAAAAGCGGATGCTGCGCTGGTAAGCAGAATTCTTAAAGAAAAAGTGAGAGAAGCGATGGAATAGAGAACTACATCAATTTCTGTTCAGGCACGGCTAGCGTGGGACTTCTGAGCAGCCTGGCATCTTCACCGCAGTACGGACAAATCTTGAACTCAGGCAACAACGGCTTTCCACACGCCAAACAGACATATGAAAATTTCATTTTTCCTTCAAGCTCATCCACTTCTTTCGTCAATTGGCTCAGTTCAAGCCTTATGAGATCAATGGTCGTGGCGAGTGGCTGGATGCCTTTCACTTCGCTCCTGACGTTAGAGACAAGGTCTTTGACACTAGCAATTGCAGCGTTGCTCGACTCTAACGTTTCGTACATGGCATCGAGTACTTCGCTCTTATCCTCAACCATCCGCGATTCCGCCATGCTCTGCCTCTTCGCATCGCTGAGGACTTTGTTCAAGAACTCCTCCATAGGGTTGGCAAAAGCAATTGCACATGTGATTCCCCAGAAGATTAGACTTGCAATAACTGATAGCCAAAAATACATCATGGAGGACATAGTGCTCAATTCTTGACCGATGAAAGGATATACCCCAAGAAGCCTGGTGTGAATGCCTGTGATCAAGACGTAGATTGCTTCCACGAGATGTGCCACTGACAGGAACGTGAATGAGCTGAAGACCCATACTGCGAGCCCCTTCTTTGCCAAACTTGGTCACCGTTTTCGTAAAAGTCGATGCAGTACCACACTATTGTATCTTAATATTTAATACAATGCTTCTCGCTTTCAAAACATGTAAGAATTCGCAATATATCGAAAACCAACATATATCGAAAATCATTACTCCGCTTTCATCCTTACTTCAACGACCCAAGGAATACGCAACACAACTGCATATGAGAAACGAACGTGTGCGCAAATCCTAAAAGCAGTTTCACCATTCCTATATCACGGGATGAAAGTGCCAGATAGACTAACTAAAGGAACCCATGAGAATTTTGCTTTTCGACTGAAAACAGGAGATTATGAAGTTGAGATCGATGGCAATTATGGAGATGTACTGAACACTATCAAGAACCTCCCAAATCTCGTAGTAGACATCGATAAAGCTTTTGAAAAGATCAAGCCCAAGAAAGTTGCCACATTAACCGTCAAGACAGAAACCGCTGGCCCGCAGAAAGCTTCGAAGCAATATCCACAGATACAATCTTCAGGAAAACTCGATGAAGCGGTGTTGAGAATTCTCGAGACCGATTGGGGAAAATGGCGTCCACGCACCATCGACGAGCTTGATGAGGCATTGAAGGCAAATGGGTCAGAACAGTCACTTCGTGCACTCGGAGGAGCGTTGATGGACTTGGTGAAGAAAGCGAAAATCAGGCGATGGAACACCAACGCCGGATACGTTTACATCCTAGCAGAAAAGGAAGCCCTTCATTCAAAAGGAGAAGTCGAATGAGCAAAGTTGAAGTCAGGATAAAAACGCCCTTTGGCGAAATCACAATTGAGGGCGAAAATCCTCAAGAAGTCCTCAGAACTCTAGAGAGTTTTCCAGAAGGTTTCATGGAAAAAGTGTCAGAACTCGTCTCAACACGCTTGACACCTTCGGGTGCCCAGCTGAAGGGTATAATCGAATCCACGACCGAAGGCCCAGTCATAATAGCTCACGAAGACCTGACCCATTACGAAGCAATAGGTCTGACACTGTATGCGTCAGAAGAGAAAAAAAGGACTGCAGCTCAGATTCAAAGACTCCTGGAGTCAAGCGGAATCAAATGCATGGTTCCAGCGCGATTGAACGAGATGACCAAGAGGGGACAGGTCTTCAAACCAGACCCGTCTAGACCCGAGTTCAAACTGACCATACAAGGCGACAAATGGGTTGAAGATGAAGTTCTAGCCAAACTTAGAGGTAGGATGGGTTGACCGAACAGCCCAACCAAATGACGGTTCACGTAAAACATGGTAATCTTGAAGAAACCATTTCAGGAAGCCCGGAACAAGTTTGGCTTCTATTGAACAAATTCTTCAGCAACATTCTTCCTTCATTTGAAACCGCGAAAAGACTCACGTTACAAGTTGATCTGCAAACAATCATCAAAGAAAGCGACGGGTTGATCGCCTTTGCAGAAGAAGGCCCTTACGTACTATTTCCAAGGAACAAGCTGACCGACAACGAGACTCTTGACCTGTTGCTGCTTGCCAACCACATAGGTTTCCAATTGGGTAAAGTTCAAAGTGATGGGCTCTTTAAGGACGAATTGCAGGCGAAACTTGGTAAGGACGCCAAAATTACAAGCACGCGCTTAGGCGAACTAGTGAAAAACGAGATAGCTACACGAACTGCTGATGAAAAATACAAGATTACGACTTTTGGACTAGTTCAGATGCAAAAGGACATTCTCCCGAAGATCAGAACAAAAATGGATTCGTAAACTCGAACAAGGAACCGAGCTTTAACTAGGTGGCCTTTTCTGTGCATATTGATATCTTCTCGGCCTTCCTTCCCTTGTAAGGATCCCTTCTTTTACGAGATCAATTAAAGCGTGAGCCACTGCGGTCCGGTCGTAGTGGAAACCGCGTCTTGCTAACTCACTGTGCACCTCGCTCAAACCTTTTGGAGCGGCAAACCAGCCTTCTTCCCATAACTTCTGAATCACGCCCTTACATGTTTCTGCTCTAGGCGCAGATGCTGACCTCTCGGCGATGAACGGCATTTCCTTCAGTTTATCGGTGACAGTTGAGAGAATCTTGTCAACAGTTGGTTGCAGTTGGTCTTCTTGGCATTCTATTTCGAATTCCAACTCGCCTATTTTCATCTTTAGCCGGATTGGCGGTTTGCTTTCCTTCTCTGTCAACGAGTCGCCCTCTTGTTTATTGTATTGTACATGTTGTTCATGCACAACACTTAAATATGTCTTCCTTAAACAATTGGCTATTGGTGAATCTTGGTGATTGCACAATACCCTATTGCAACAACACCGAAATATAACTTTCCACAGTCAAACATGGACACACTTCTTCCGCAGCAATTCACCCAGCTAAGTCTGCAGTCTCTATCGCGTTCCCGACAACCCTTCCTTCAGCTGAACCAACAGGTTTTTCAGCAAATCGGCATCGAAGAGCATTTGCAAATGCTGAAACTCAAGCTTGAACCGATATTTCTCCACCCCATTCACAAAGGCACAATCGTCGCAGCTACGGACACATCAACGATGAAAATCGCCGAAACAAACGCGGGCATCGTAATCGCAGTCAGAGGAGCAAACATCTGGAAGCAAAACGACAGCTATAGATACACGCGAATCGGCCCCTTCATATTCCACATAACCGAAGAAAACCGTCGAGAAGTATACAACTCCCTCGAAAAATCGTACTTCAACTCAACGCGTGAGCCAATTCACCAGAACGCACCGAACTTGGCCCAAATGCCGTTGCGGATCGCAAGCCTTCTGGAGAGATGGTTGCAGGCAATGCTGACCAAGACGGTGAGCAATGGGGTGATCCTCTTTGACGGTTCACTAATCTCCGGAACAGCCGACACACCGATTCGGCGTATGAGTGAGATTCTGAGCAGGGGAAGAGAAAGAGGCAACACAGTCCTGGCCTTCTCAAAAATGACGACCTTGAGAGTCAATGGATGCCTCATCACGGATCTTGCACTAGATTATCGACCTCCGTATCTGCTCGAAACTGTGGGACTGAAACTCAAGGCACCAATGCTTCCACTAGGAGAGGTTTACGTTGCCAAATTGGGCAAGAGCAACTGGGCCTTCAGGCTTGACGTTGACCGGGAGGTCCCTTCCGAGCAGCGAATCGAAGCAGTTGGAAAATTGCTTGGAAACGACCTCGTTTCGCAGGGTTATCCCGAAACTCTTCGACTTGCACACATTCTCTGCACGTTCACGGCAAACGAAGTATTGGCCATGCAACATTTTATCACTCGGAACTGTGGGCTCAAAATGATCAATAGGCCAGACATGCATAGGCTTCTTTTCGGCCCGTTTGGGAGGGGAGAGAGCTACTCATGAAGCTTTACAGAAAAGAGGGGAACATAGTTCAGATCCTGAGTTTTCCAAATGAGACCGTCGAAAAAGGCGACTACTTGCTAGTTGAGGATGGAGAAGAAAGAAGAGCCCTTATCGTTCAGGTGATAGACGTTCAATTTGCAGCCATACCGGGCGTCTTGGAAGAACTGTTACGAAGTCTGCCCGACGGCGGGGAACTGATTCAAGGAGAAGATGTCGATCCTCTGGAAATCGCGCCACATATCACGTACATTCAAGACGCCACCCTGCTCATCTGCAAAATCCGTGCAACGGTTGAAGATGACAGTCTTAGCCCGAGCAGTTCTTGGCTTCCATCTCGCTCGCAGTCGACAATAAAAAAACTCCCAATTCCAACGCTTTTCAAACTCGCAAAAACAAACGGAAAACTTCCGATAACACTTGGAACAGCAAAAGACTCATCGTTGCTGACCATAGACGCCTCATCACTGGACGGGAGACTAAACATAATAACTGGAAAGAAAGAGACCGGCAAATCCCACCTGTCGAAACTACTAATGGTAAACCTCGTCCAGTACAAAGCGACCGTCGTCGTTTTCGACCTGAACGGCGAATATTTGAGCTTAGGAATGACCTCAGACGGAAAAAGAAACGTCAATTACGACAAGATACACGTCTTGACGCCCTCCCAAAACTTCAAGGTAGCCTTGAAACAAGTCGGGCTTCATATTTTGCTCGGCATCCTCGTTCACGCTCTGCACCTGCCAGGCACCTCCACCCGCGAATTCCGACGCATCTGGAAAGAACTTCGAGACAAAAACATGCTGACACTGAATGATCTGGGAGAGACAATACGCAACTGGAACTGCAACCAGCATGTCCGCGATGCACTTTTCTCACGGTACCATGCACTCGTAAACTGCGGCTTCTTTACAGATAACATTGCTGAAGCCACGCTACTTGACGAATCGCTGTCAAAAGCAAATGGAGAAGGCGGCGCGATTGTGATAAATCTACGAAACACTTCTGCAATCGACCGCCAGATTGTCGTTGAATACATTCTTGGCAAATTAGTCGAATCACTCACGAACTATAAGCTCAAGGCAGTATTCCTGTTCGCAGAAGAAGCCCACCTCTATTTGCGCGAAACCTACTGGGACGACATCGTAACCCGCATGAGACACTTCGGCATCTTCACTACATTCATAACCAATCAGCCCGACACGATCCGAGAAAACATCTACCGCCAAGCCGACAATATATTCCTCTTCAACTTCACGAATGAACATGACCTTGACGTTGTATCAAGAGCCTCCAGAGTTGACGCAGAGACAGTAAGATCGATAGCACGAGACTTGCCACCTCACTATTGCCTAGCACTGGGAAAAGCCGTACGCGATTTTCCAATCGTCGCCAAAGTGAAAGCCCTCGACCTCAAAACAATGGGAGAGACCAGGCTATTCTTCACTTAAAACCTCATCCAAAAAACATCGTCCTCACTACACCGAGCTCATCTTCTCAAGTCTCTCTCTGTTCTTCTGAAAGAAGCCTCTGAAAGACTTTGTCAAGTCTCTACTTTCGACTTCTTCAAAGGCAACCCATTCCAACTCCGCCGCGTCGCTCGCAGCCCTCGGTGTTCCGCTCTTCAACTTGACAAAATAGTCGATTATCACGAAGTGATACTTTGTTTTACCATTCTCATCAAGAGTGATTTGATTGACAACATCAATCGGTTCAGGATCACTCACTGAGAGACCAGTCTCTTCTCGGGTCTCTCTTGCTACAGTTTGTTCAAGACTTTCTCCGAGTTCTACAATTCCACCCGGAATGCTCCACTTGCCTCTTCCTGGCTCATTCTTCCGTCTCTCAAGAAGAATCTTGCCGTCACGAATAATCACTACTCCCACGCCTAGAATAGGACGATTTGGGTAGAGCCTGCTCAAACGTTCAAGCCTCTTTGCACGAGCTGTCCTATTCGTACCTTAAAGCGTCTACGGGTTTAAGTTTTGATGCCCTCCAAGCTGGGTACAGTGCAAAGATAACGCTGACGCCTATGCCAAAGGCCATGGCTCCGAGGAAAACCGTCGGTGTCAGAATTGGGGTTATTGCCATTCCACCGTTTACGGCGGCTTGATTTCCCGTAAATGCGCCTCCTCCACGAAAGACTATTGCGACGACGTTTGCCAGAACCCATCCCAGACCTATGCCGATTGCTCCTCCTATTACTCCAATTATCACTGCTTCGGAAAGGAATATCAGAAGCACAGTTCGACTCTTCGTTCCTAACGCTTTGAGTATGCCGATCTCTCTCGTACGCTCCATCAGAGAAACGATCATTATGTTCATTATTCCAATGCCTGCTACGACTAAAGATATGGCAGCGATACCGCCCAAGAACAGTTCTATAACGGAAAAAATGCTTGAGATAATACCAAGCACTGCAGTCGCAGAGATGACTGAAACCTCGCCACTGAAGGCGTTCTTTATCGCGCTGGATGCGTTATCGATTACCGCTTGGTCGCTGCTTTTCAACTTCACAATGATCATGTCACACTCGTTCGTCTCGAACAGAATTTGGGCTTGGGTAATAGGAATGTAAACCCCTGAATCTGAAGGCCCTCCCACTCCGAACGACCCAATCTCGTTGAGTACAGCTGAAATGTACCCAGAGAATGTAATCGTCGTTGGCGGACGTGCAGTCGCGTTGATCCATATGAGGTCAATTGGATCTTTCACATTAGCAATCATTGTACCATTTAACCGAGGGTCGACCACACGTTTTCCGACAATGATGCTGTCATTGTTGGGGGGTATGGATATGGTTCCATCGCTGGCCTTGAACGTGTCCCCATAAATATCCAGATAACCCGCGAAGTCGACGCCCGTCACGGTTCCCATCTTGTTCGTTCCTCCAACGGAAACATTCACTACTTTCTGAATTATCGCCACTGAACTATCGACGTTCGGCAGACCATTGATCGTTTGCGTGTCACTCACAAGCAACTGGAAGCCTGAATCTCCTCCTCCGCCAAGACCGCCACCTATGCCGAAGCCTCCTCCTCCGCCTGCTGTCACTATTAGGGTGTCAGTGGCAAAGCCTCTTTGAAGCTGGGCAGTTATGGTGCTCTGTAAACCTTGACTTATCGAGAGCAAAGCAACGATCGCTGCAATGCCGATCACTACGCCCAAAGTCGTTAGACCGGCGCGAAGCTTTCTCAACTTTATCGCGCTAAAGGAATAGGAAAGAACATCTCGAGCTCTCACTCTAGTTCACCGTCTCCTGAACAATCGAACCATCAAGCATCATCACAGTCTTTTTCGACTGACTTGCCAAACGTTGATCGTGGGTCACCATAATCACCGTCACGCCATTTTCTTCGTTCAATCCTTTGATAAGACCCATAATTTCCATAGCAGTCTTAGAATCGATATTTCCAGTTGGCTCGTCCATCAGCAGAAATTTCGGGTCGTTTGCCAGAGCTCGTGCAATCGCGACTCGCTGTTGCTCACCGCCACTCAGCTCAGCAGGCTTGTGCTCCATTCGATCTTTGAGACCCACAGTTTCAAGCAGACTATTGGCTCGCTTCATCCTCTCAGATTTTCCAACATCTGCAATGGACATCGAAAGTTCGACGTTTTGTCTTGCGGTAAAACGTGGTATAAGGTTGAAAAATTGGAAAACGAAGCCGACTCGACGTCTGAGATCCGTCAGTTGATTGTCATTGAGGGTTGAGATGTCAGTGCCTTCGATCATCAATCTTCCCCCAGTTGGTTTGTCAAGAGCTCCAATAAGGTTCAACAGCGTAGACTTGCCGCTTCCAGAAGGCCCGAGGATTGCGAGGAAGTCACCGCTATCAACCTTCAAGTTCACTCCGTTTAGCGCGTTCACAGGAACCTTTCCCAACAGGTACGTCTTTTTCAACTCAACAGCTTCAACGATCGTCTCCAAACAGATCATCCTCTCTGTTTCTGTAGTCGCGCGTTTACTTGCTCAGGAATCTCCACGAAAGCACGATGCCTATCGTCGCGACTATCACTGCGAATACCCCAACGTACAAGAAATCCATCCCGACCTGACCCCAATCGGTCGAGAATATCAAAAGCTGTCTCACCGCATCCGTGGTGTATGTCATCGGGTTAAACTTCGCAACAGTCTGCAGCCAATCAGGCATGAACTTGGTAGGAAAGAACGCGTTGCTGGCAAACATGAGCGGCAGCGTAATCAGGTTCATGACGGCCATCGGAGTCTCCATCCTTGTCGAGCGTATCGTTATTGCAATGAACAGTGAAGACAAACCTATACACAAAAGGAACATCATCGCAAACACACCAAGTATGTAAAGTGGGTTGAAGCCCCCTCCAAACTGGAGACCAAATGCAAGAGCGATGACTATTATTAGACCTGCTTGAAACATTGATCGCAACGTCGCAGAGAGGACTTTGGAGAATATTATCACTGCCCTCGAGACGGGTGTGCTCAATGCCTTGTTCAAGAACCCCAAACGCCTATCCCACACGATCGACATACCACTGAACATTGTTGTGAAAAGGGCAGAAAACGCGATAATACCAACTGCCATAAACGAGAAGTAGTCAGTCGTGTTGAATGCTCCTTGCATGATGCTTGTTTGCAGACCAGCAAAGTAGATTCCCAGCTGTTGAATTTGTTGCTGGTTCAATGGTGGGTTCAGCTGAGGCAACGTGAAAGACCCACCTGAGAATATGGCACCTATGTTCATTGCTTTTCCCAACAAACCCATCCAAAGAATCGGCTGAATTATCGACAGAGTGAATATCACGGGAGCTTTGTACCATTTCTTAAGTTCTCTATTGGTCAAAGCCCAAAGACCGTGCAGTTTACTCTTGGAATTACCATTTGTTTCGTTCATCGTCTAGCCCTCATCATTGTCATTCTTTGCGTGCGAAAAGCCTCTGGAGACTCTTCCGCGTCACGCATGGACTTGCCCGTGTATTCTAGGTAGACCTCATTCAACGTGGGTTCTGTCAGTGAAAGTTTTGACACGGTGTAACCTTTCCTTCTCAACGCTTCTATAATGAACGGAGCCGTAACCTCTCCAATCTCAGCCTTGATTCGATATGAACCATTTTCTTTCTTGACATCTTTAACATTCTCAATCTTGCTAACAAGTTCGCTCACATCGACATCCTCCTTGATGCTTATCGTTATTATGTCTCCGCCTAAGCTGTGCTTCAGTTGCTCGGGCGGACCGACCACAACTATTTTGCCATGATCGATTATTGCAACACGGTCACAAAGTGAATCAGCCTCTTCCAAGTAATGGGTGGTCATGAAAAGCGTCATTCCATACTCCTGCTTCAACTTTCGAATGTAATTCCACGTTGCTGTCCTAGTTTGAACATCCAAACCCAAAGTAGGTTCATCCAGAAAGAGTACCTTTGGCCGGTTGATCAGACCGCATGCTAGCTCGAGTCTTCGGCGCATTCCTCCGGAGAAGGTTTGAACCCTCTTGTCCTTGAACTCGGTCAGCTCAACGAGCTTCAGCAGATCTTCGGCCCGCTCTTTCGCAACTCGCCGCGGAATTCCATACATGTCAGAGCATAGAAGGATGTTTTCGAAAGCGGTCAGGTCCTCGTCAGCAGTGTACTCTTGTGGCACAACTCCGATTACGTTTCGAACATCATTGCTTTGTTTGAAGATGTCGAAGCCCAAGACGGTGGCCTTGCCCTCGGTCGGTTTCAGGATAGTTATCAACATGTTGATTGTCGTGGTTTTTCCAGCCCCATTGGGTCCCAGGAAGCCGAAGATCTCCCCTCTTTTAACTTCAAAGTTAATGTGGTCTACTGCAACCAAATGATGATTGAAAACTTTAGTTAGCCCTTCTGCCTTTATGATTTCTTCACTCATCTTTTTCACCCTTTAGCTTCTTATGCAACTCTTCAAGCTTTTCAGCCGTATCGTTCAGAAGTTTCAACGATTGATCGAAAACTTTGTCTGACGGATGCTCATTCAGACTGCGCCCCAACTCGAAGAAAGCAGCCATAAGTTTGTGCATCGTCTTTCTTCCTTCAGCCAGCTTTTCTTCTGACAGACCTGACAAGAAGGCACCGAGAAAAGGTGGACCAAAGAACTTCTTCCTCCCAAGTCTCTCGCGATTTTTCGCGTATTCTTTCATCCTCTTCCTGTGCTCTGCCATTATGTTCTTCTGCTCCTGAAGGAGCGCTCTACCACTTTCTGTAAGTTCATATCTTTTCATCCCGCCTTGTTCTGCCTGCAATTCCTTTATGTGTCCATTATCTTGCAGCCAAGCCAAAAGCGGATAGATCGAGCCTGGACTCGGTTTCCAATTGCCATCCGTCTTACTTTCTATCTCGTCGATTATTTCGGAGCCTGACATGGGCTTTTCACCCAGGGATTCAAGAACCTGGTAACGAATGAACCCCTTCGGAACCATGGCAGTGTGTCTCATCCAATGTCTTCTTTGCATGGGAATATCACTATCGATATCGCCATTGATAATCAATAGTGATATATAAACTTCACGCCGGACAAAAAGAATCTGGAAGTTCAGTCTATCAGAGTCCCTACATGTTCGCCCTTGACTGCCAACAGAACATTCTCTGGCCTAAAGCCGTTGACGACCGTAACCTTGACTTGATATCGCCTCACTATCTTTACGGCTTCTGGATCGATAATCTGATGAATGCCAGCTTTATGCTTGTCTTCTGAGAAAAGAGTGGACATATCTTCAAAGCTCAAGTGGTCAAGTTTCACTGCATCGGCATGGTTTTTCGGATCTTTATTGTACACACCATCTTGATTCGTGGCCTTGACCAACAAATCGGCCTTAACTTTCCTAGCAACCAAGGCTGCGACGGCGTCGGTTGTCATTCCCGGCTTCAAACCTCCCATGACGACTACTAAGCCTTTTTCCAAACATTTCTCGGCATCTTGGAGTGTCAAGGGAACAGTCCTGCAACCAATTTTGTTGAGTTTACTGAGGAAGAGTTGGGCGAAAATCTTTGAAACAGAAATAGCTATCATATCTTGTGATGGTTCGTCAAGACCGATTTCCTTGGCAGTTCGGATCATTTCTCTTGCCAATTCTCCCCCGCCCACTACGACTATTAGCTCGTGCCCTTTGCTTCTCAGATTTTTCAACACATCAACGTAGTTGACGATTAAATTGGGGTTGACAGGCGAAGCAACGACAGATCCGCCTATTCTCAGAACGATGCGCAAAGTTGAATCCTCAACCTAGTATAAAGATCGCGTAGTTAAAGATTCTTCATAAGAAGCCCGTCAAATCCCTCTGCATCTTTCCCTTCCCTACACGGACTTCCACTGTTTCCCCGAAATCTACTGTCATCCCGTCAACCGCAGCGATTGTCGGCACTCCTGTTTTGTCTTGGATGATCTTCGCTTCCTTTTCGGGTCCTTGGAGAAGCATTCTCATTCCAAGATGAGTCATTATCGCACGTTCAGGGCGCGCCTCAGAGATTATCTTTATTGCATCTTCAGTGGACATGTGACCCTTCCATGGTTTTCCAGAGGGTCTCATAACGCACAATGCAAGAAGCCGCAAATTCTCGTAATGCTTAGCGATTTCTGTGAAATATTCAGTGTCGCTGGTATATGCGAAATCTCCGAACTCCGTCTTAAACCTGAAGCCGACAGCGTCAGGGTCAGTATGCCTTGCCTCAGTAGTCGAAATGTCGACAGGTCCGACTCGAAACTCCAACCCAGGTTTTGCCTCTATCCTTTGTTCCACCATTTGTTGATGATACTTTGAAATAGAAATCTCACAGACGTCGCTTCCTTCCAACACACTCTTCGGCGCGGCCAACAGACCCTGCTTACGAGTCATGCCACGGGTCATCGCTTCAACAAAGACTTCAGCATCTGTGTAGTGATCAGGATGACAATGAGATACCAAGACAGCCCGAACCTTTTCCGGATTCAGACCTTGATCGATCGAGTGGACAAGAGCACCCGGACCAGGGTCCAGGTGCAAATTCACGCCTTCACCGATTATTCGAATCCCGGCGGTCCTGCGCTTTTGTGTGATCATTACGAAGCGACCGCCGCCGGTTCCGAGAAAACTTATCCGAAACGGAGAGCTCATATATAGATGATCTGCAACCATGCAATTTCAGCGTTACGCATGATCCCGTCGCACAAATCAAAAACTGTTTTTAGCAGCTTATCGAAAAGTAGCAAGACACATAGAGGGAGAACTGTGATCACGACAGAAAAGTTTACGCTCGAATGTGTTTATCCTTTTAATTTCAAACTGAGCGCGAGTCTGTTTTCTAATGGTTATGAGCAGATCCGCAGGTTCCAAGACGGAAAATTCTGGCAGATCATCAGAATCGACAATCAACTAGTGCTGGCCACGTTGGAGGATTCAGGAACGATTGACAATCCCAGAATCTGTGTCAAGCTGGAGTCGAACCGAAAAATCTCCTCAGACATGAAGAACCAGGCCAAAACAGTTCTTGCAGCTCTTTTTGACATTAAATTCGACCCCAAACCCTTCTATCAGCAAGCGTCAAACGATAGAATTTTGAAAGAAGTCTCTCGAAAACTTGGGGGATTAAGGATTCCCTCAACAGCAACGGTTTTCGAGGCATTGCTCGACTCCATCGTTGAACAACAGATTTCACTAGACGTCGCCCACGTTTTGGAGACAAAGATCGTAAAGACTTTCGGCGACATATTGAGACTTGATGGCAGAGAATATTTTGCATACCCGACGCCGAAGAAACTGGCGTCTGCAGACATCAAGCAACTCCGAAGCTGCGGGTTATCAACAAGAAAAGCCGAGTACCTCATCGAGATCTCAAGACTGATACGTGATGGAAAACTGAATCTGGAAAGCTACAAGAATTTCACGGGCACTAGAAAAATCATTGAAGAACTTGACAAGATACGCGGCATCGGAGTGTGGACAGCAGAGCTCACTGTTGCCAGATCCATGCACAGGTACGATACGATTCCCGCTGACGACCTGGGCTTGAGAAGAGTCATCGCACACTACTATTGCCATGACAAGAAAATCACAGGGAAGGAAGCACGAAAAATAGCGGAGAAATGGGGACGATGGAAAGGTCTGGCCTCATTCCACCTCATAATCGCAGAAGCAACAGAAAATGCACACGATCAATAACCTACGCAGACCATATGCCCTGAGCGTTCACTCTCCACACAAAACACGATACGCCAAACCCGCAAAAATCAACATCCGAGCCCAAAAAAGCTCGCAGAAAGGACTGGCAGAAGCGACAACCAAGACCACACTGAAGCACTGCCCACAGCAAAAACCTAGGGGGAGGGGGGAGGCCCTGCTTTCCAGCTCAAAACAGCCCCAAAACCCTAAAGACTCGCACACTCGCCAACTCAAAACCAAAAACCCAATCAAACACAAGAGCAAGGCTTGAAACGGTGAAAGGCAGAAATCATGAAGATAGCCGAGAAATCAGTAAAAGCTGCGAAAATCGTCACACTGCCACCTGATGATATTTATTAGTTAAACAACACCTATTCCATTCATCATGTCCTCCGCCGACGTTGCCGTTGGAATCTTCTGTAAGTTGGTGAGCGAAGACTTCCGAGTCCTCCAAGCGATAGAGACAGGAATGAGCCAACACGAGTTTGTCCCAAAAGAACAAATAGCAAGATTCACCAAATTTGATTTGCTAAGGGAAACAGACTTCAGACTCAGCCGACTCAACAAACTAGGTTTGATATACCAAATACGAACCGTCTACACTGGCTACACTCTAAATTATGCTGGATACGACTGCCTAGCCATAAACGGACTCGTAAAAGCCGGCGTCCTCGAAGCTTTCGGCAAACCACTGGGAGTTGGCAAAGAAGCAGACGTCTACGATGCCCTGAACCCGAAGGGCGAACGAATCGCCATCAAATTCCACAGGCTGGGAAGAATAAGCTTCCGACAAACGGTCCGAAAAAGAGGCTATTCAACAGAACCCACCGCCCGATGGCTGTATCAATCCCGACTCGCGGCCGAAAGGGAATTTCAAGCGCTGAAACTTCTCTTTCCAAAGAAAGTGGCCGTCCCAGAGCCGTTGAGCCAAAACCGCCACGTCATCGCCATGGGAATGATTGAAGGCGCAGAACTTGCCCACTGGAAAAGACTCGCAAGACCCGAGAAAATCCTCAAGGAGATACTGCGAAACACGCGGAAAGCTTACCTCAAAGCAGGAATAATCCACGCAGACCTAAGCGAATACAACATCCTCCTGAAACAAAACAAACACGTCTTGATAATCGATTGGCCACAATATGTTAAAAAAGAACATCCAAACGCGACGGATCTTCTGAAACGTGACCTTCAGAACGTCGCACAATATTTCGAAAGAAAGCACGGGTTAAAAATCGACCTTCAAGAAAGCTTCAAGTACGTAACAGGAGAAAGCAAAACGTTTATCGTGTAGGCACGTCGAGCATTATGTAGAGTACGTTGTTGCCGCGAAGCAGAACATTGCCATAGTTCGTTATCAGCTGGTCGTCTTTGGATTCTGTCGCTCCTTCCAACAATATGTTCATATGACCATCGCACTTGATCATTTTTCCCTTGTATTCGCCGCCGTTCTTGAGGACAACTGCGATCCCCGCGTTCAATTGCTTAATGAGAACGTTGAGCGGTTTCTTGCTAGGTTCCATTTGAGCACCTTGGCCTTCAAATATAGACACACATTACCACAAGTCATCAGCTATAAAAGCCTTATGAAAGGCAATATTCCCGCACCAAGATGCACTTCCTTATTCAAATAAAGAATCAGAAATTCTGAACACGAGCACGATTAGCGAAATCCAGAGTCCAGCCAACAGCGTGCTAATTTCCGTCGCCAATCTGCATCTGGGAAAGACATAATAAAGAATGCAAGCACCGTTGCACAACAAACTTAAGTCAAGCTACGATATGCTAGAAAAGGGCTTGAAATGAAAATAGTCGTTCTTGATCACGTCCACTTAGAAGGAAAGCACATTGAGAAACTGCGAACTATCGGGAAACTGAAAGTCTTCAAAACTCCCCCAAAAGACACGGAAGAGTTGAAGATGCGCATTAAGGAAGCTGACATAGCGATTGTCGGCTGGAGCAATTTGACGAAACCCGTCTTAGACTGTGCCAGAAGACTCAAGATGATTTCAATATGGGCAACGACCTGCCATTACGTTGACCTTGAAGCTGCCAAGAAGAAGGGCATCGTAGTGACACATGTTCCTGGCTATGGAACGGAGTCCGTGGCCGAATACACGTTCGCCCTCCTGTTGGCCGCAGTCAGGAAAGTAATATTGGCCGATAAACACGTGAGGAATGGGAAATTTGACTGGAGACCTTTTGGGGGAACTGAATTAGCTGGCAAAACCCTTGGAATCGTAGGCACGGGAGCCATTGGATTTCGAGTGGCTGAGATAGGGCGAACCTTCAAAATGCAGCTCTTGGGCTACGACAAGTATCCGAATCCAAGAAAAGCACGAGACATTGGGCTGAAATATGTTGACCTCAAAACGTTACTGAGAAAGAGTGACGTGATCACCAACCACGTGACCTTGAACTCGGAAACTGAAAAGCTGATTGGAAAAAAGGAGGTCGCTGTCATGAAGAAGGGCGCGGTTATCGTTAACACTTCTCAAGGGAAAGTGATAGATGAGGATGTCTTGATTGATGCTTTGAAATCGGGCAAAATATCGTGTGCAGGGTTGGACGTTTTTGAAGATGAGCCCCCTCACAAAAATAACCCGTTGTTCAGACTCGAAAACACGGTGCTTTCTCCGCACGTTGGCTTCAATACGGCTGAAGCCGAGGCGAGGTGCTCTGATATATGCGTCGAAAACGTCGTGAATTTTGTTCAAGGAAGACATCAGAATGTATGTTAGAGAAAAGGGTGAATTGAATTGTATCTTTCAAAGGAAGACGAAGGGATACTGAAGGGAAAGTCAGGCATCGGGACGCAGAAAGCCTTGGAATTATTGGCTGCAATAGGCGACGCGTACGATGCTCGGAGAATGGTTCCTATAACGCGTGCGCACGCTGCCGCTAGCGGTCAAGAGGGAGACTTGTATTTTGCAGAACTCTTGGCGAACGGTGGTGCGAGATGCCGAGTGCCCACAAGCACCAATCCGGTTTATGACATCGGCTACTTTCATAGAATGTTTTCCAATATTCCCAAAGATGAGGCCAGCGTGGCGCAAAAAGTTGTGGAAGCCTATAGAAGACTCGGAGCAATACTGAGTTGGAGTTGTGTCCCGTATCTCAACGAGAACATTCCGTTGTACGGTGAGGTTGTGTCTTTTTCTGAGTCGAGTGCAACGCCTTATGTTAACTCGGTAATCGGTGCTCACACGAATCGGGAAGCGGCACAGAGTGCATTGGCCGCGGGGGTGATCGGAAAGACACCTGAGTATGGGCTTCTGCTAGAAGAGAACAGAAAAGCCACGCATCTTTTTGAAGTTAAAGCGACTCTTAGTGACGAGTTTGATTATTCTTTGCTGGGGTATTACGTTGGCAAGATTGTGGCCTATGGGATTCCTGTGTTGACTGGAATAGAGAGGAGACCGAGCACCGAGGAGTTCATTAATTTCTGTGCCATGTCCAACACTTCTGGTGCTGTTTCGATGTTCTACATGCCGGAGTACTCTGTTGAGGCTTCTTCGATGGACGAGGCTTTTCATGGGGACGTTCCTAAAGAAAGAGCGGTCGTCACGGATGTGGAGCTTAAGGAGGTGCGTGAAGAGTTGCAGACGGCAAGTGGTGAAATTGACTTTGTTCAGTTAGGTTGTCCGCATTACACGCTTAAGCAGGTGGCTGAGGTTGCGGGGTTGTTGGATGGGAAGAGGATACATGATGGCGTTGCTTTCTGGGTGTGCACTTCGGCGACTGCTAAACTCTTGGCTGACAGAATCGGGTACTCGAGTCAGATTGAAAAGGCTGGTGGGCATTTGGTGGCTGACACGTGTATTGATGAACCATGCTGGATAGCGTACAAGCAGAAGGTGGGGATGACGGATTCTCCGAAGTGTGCTTATTACAGGCGGTTCAAAGAGGTTGTAGTCGGAAGGCTTGAAGATTGCGTCAACGCCGCGGTCAAGGGGAGATGGGGATGAAAGGGATGAGCATTTCTTTGAGGTGTCACAAAATCATTGGTGGATACGGCGAAGGAGAGGCGTTGGTGTCTCATGAGCCGGTTTGTTTTTACCTCACTGACCCTAAGACAGGGATCGTTAGGGAGAAGACTCACGAGCTTTTCGGGAAGAACATTTCAAACCGAGTGCTTGTGTTTCCTTCAGGTAAGGCGAGTTCGGTGGTTCAGATAGATGGGCTGTTTAAGCTTGTTAAGAACGGTCTGGCGCCCAAGGCGATGATCGTGAAAGATGTTGAAACCGTGCTGGTCGTGACCGCGTTTATAGCGCAGGTTCCACTTGTTAACCGGTTGGAAAGGGACCCGTTGGAGGCAATAAGCACGGGTGACTTAGTTAAAGTAGACGCTAACAAAGGAACGGTAACCATAACGAAGAACACATGAGCCTAGTCTGATGCGTTGGTGTCTGTTGTCCTTCTTGTTGTTTCAAGCTGGAAAGCAGGCTACCCCCCCTCCCCCCTAGGTTTTAGCTTGCATAGGGCATGAAGCGAGCCTTATTATGGTATTGTGGAAAAGGTCGGATGCGGTCGTCGTCTATTGGAGAATGTAAAAATCGCTTTTTTTCGAAATGCTCTTTTTGGTCGGGCGGGCAGGATTTGAACCTGCGACAGTCCGGTTTCTGCTTGTTAGCCTGGTAGGCTGGGTGATACCCACCTTGGGTAGGCATCTACAGCGTCTCCGTCAGCCAATCACAGTTTTGAGCTGACTCGGAAGCTCTGCCAGGCTGAGCTACCGCCCGTTGACCGACCGATTTTGTAGAATGGTCGGAACGAATTTATGTGTTTTGGAGCGATAACCGCGTGGCTGTATGGTGGAGTAGTTTGGTTATAGAGGATTTTTCCATAAGTATTTATTTACATAGAACCGTGATAAACATGTGAAGATGGAGAGACAGGGGTAGGTTTCAGGATAGGAGGTGAACGTGTGGAGTTTTCAATTAACGTGAAGCAAGGAATCGCCGTAATATGGACGATCATAGCCCTGATCATATCGCTGATAATCGTGCTGGCAATGGGTTGGCCAACTTTCGCTACGTTTGGCGCGATATTTCCAACAGCTTGGCAATGGCTAGTTATACTGTTCTTCGGACTGTTCCTCATAATGACTGTTCCAGTTTACCTGTTGATAGCGCTCTGGCACATCGTGTCCAAGTGGGATAGTAGCTAGTTTCGGAAAACTTCAGCGTTTCAAACCATTTGGGCACTTCGCGAGCCCTTTGGAGCATTCTCAGCATCAGCGCTTTTTCATGCAACCTTCCTACAAGCGGTGAGTTGACGAAGATCTCAGTCTAAACGTCAAAAACGGTCTTTTTCTGAAGAAGCCTCATCGTGGCCATTTCTAGATGTGTGATTCGGATTCTCGTTTCTATATGTGTGGGTGGGCTATCACCGTGTAGACTGGACGTGGCCTTCGCCGGCGAATCCTATCCAGAGCCAGAAGCAGGAACAATAGAATTGCACCTATTATCCCTGCAATTATGACTACGATAAAGAAGAATAGCAATTCAGGAGGCAGGAACGGGACGTTCGATGAAATTGTCACCGTTCCGTCGATAAAAGTGTTGTCCGCGGTTTGAGTTTCACCCGCAACGACATCAGCCATTGCCGAGATTTCATATTCGTGCCGAGGCAGGCTGGTCGTGTTCCACTTGAAGTCCAATTCAAGTTCAACTGACGGCGCGAGGTCACTCACCAAAATCTTGTCAATGGCCACGTGATCATAGAAGACTGTTACATAGAAAGACTCGGCGTTCAATCCCTTGTTCTTTACCGTCACATTGATATCAACGATTTGCCCAGCGTTGACAACTCTAGGAAATGGCACAACGTTCAAGACGGCAACATCATGAGCCTGAATTTCCTGCCCACTCTTGATTTCTACCAGTCCGTCTTCCAGTATGTTGTCAGACGGTTGGGCGTCTCCAACAAGAGGCGCCGAAGCAATGATTTGGTAGATGCCGGGGTCAACGAATTCTGTGTTCCATGTGAATGCGATCGACACTTCTGCTAGAGATGCCAGCCCCACAACGTTGCGAGTTTCAATAAGGGAAGAGTTGCGGTAGATACTCAGATCGAATGTCTCGGAGCCATTGCCCTTGTTAATTATGACGACGTTTATTCCGACAGGATCGCCGACGAAAACCTGTGTCGCGGATGTTGTGACAGTTATTATTGAAATATCGTGAGCAACGGCAGTCTGGTTTGTTTTCACTTCTATCGTATCACTGAAATTGTTGTCAGTCAGGTCAGCTTCGTCTGACAAAGGAGGGATAGTTGCACGGATCGAGTGATTTCCCAACGTAACCACCGCAGGGTTGATTGCATAAGAGAAGACTTTCACTCCGTACGGCACGAGTGTTTCAACGGATGCTGTTCCAAGAAGGACTTCATCGAAATATGTGCTTACTGTGAAAGTCTCGCTGGTGGTTCCTTCATTTCTGACGAGAGTTGTGAGTTCCAAGTTGCTGTTCGGTTCCAACGGGTTGGCCGAAGGCAAGACTGCCACTACTGCCACATCGTGCAGGTTGATCTCCAACGGGTCAGTCGGAGTAATTTGAAAGTCGGCGCTTATGGCAGGGCAAAACGGAACGCCGCCCTCACTTATGGGAGCCGTGAAAGCTGAGATAAATACTCTAGCGATTCCTATGTGGGAACTCTTGGGAAGCGAAGCTTTACTGTAGATGAAAAGCAACTTTTCGTTTGGTTGCACGGCAAGGTCTTCTATTAGCGAGAAATTTGTCGTGAAATCGAGTTCATCCTTCACCAAAATGGAGATCGTGGCGTTTCTGAGCGTCATGGCTATGCTTCTGAGAGTTATCTCGAGACCTACATCTCCCCCAATGCCAAACGAACTCCGAGAAGTCCTGTCGTCTATGATGGTCCTCACAGTCAACAGTTTCACGACGTAGTCTACCCTGAACATCAACGTGTCACTAAACGTCTGCCCAGCATAGAGGATCGTTCCAATCACTCTCCAATAACCGAAGACTTCTGTTTCAGTGATGTTTATCGGAGGGGTCGCTATGGTAAAGTTTACAGTTGCGATGCCTGAACTATTTGTCCTCGCGGATATGCTGAAGTTGGCACCGTTAGGGGTCATGATATTGTAAGCTACAAGTATGTTTTCGACCAGACTATCGTCCGTCCAAACCTCAGCATAAAGAAACACAATTTCCTGTGGCCCAAACGCGTCACTCTGCACATTTTGACCTTTTCCACTGAACGGCTGCTTCTGCGTAAACACGTCCACCCTAGCGTAGTTTGGAGCAGCCGACAAACTCGCTTTCGTGTTTGACAGTTGTAGCAAGATAACGACTATCGTAAGCGCTAACGCTACTTCTCGAAGCCTACCTCTCATCATTATCACGCATTTGATTCGTGGAGAGCTCTTTAACAGATATTCCGCAACTGTGAATATTACGCGGAAAGAGACGTGGGACATCCAACTTCAGGCACGTTAAGGACGCCTAGTCGCAGCTAAGCATCCCGGGTCCATCCCTTAGTTCTCTGAGCTAGGCTCTCCCCTTCTCGCGACTAAAACGTCACTCCGCGGCGTATTTAGTCATGTATGGAACACTGTTATGGAATATTCTTCTATAAAGCTGAACTTGAAGAATTAGTCCCTACCAGTCGGAGTGAATCGTCAACGACATGCCACGGTGGGTGGATCAAATACTCTGTAGTCCACTTTTCATCGCCAACTAATGGGCTCAGAGCGTTTTCTGCCAGAATGGTTACGGCACAAAAACCAGCGGATATGGTGAACGCAAAAAAGATGGATTCCGTTCTTAGAGTATTGGCGATCTGCTCCTGAGGAGAATTAAGACGTTGCAAGGGCTAACGCCTTCCGGTGCGTAATTCGAATTTTTGCTTTTTGTGTTTGAAATTGGGACTACCCGCTTTTGCCAAAGTTATTTGACAGAATTATAGCGTCGAATATGTCTACCGCGCTATCGCCGTTTATGTCTGCGTTAGGGTTCCATTTTGGATCTCCTAGCCGTGTGTTGAAAGCGTTGGAAAGCAGGATTGCGTCAAAGATGTCGACTTTTCCATCCAGGTTTATGTCTCCAGGAAGACCTCCTTTAAGTACCTGCACTATCTCTACCGTGTAACCTTTGAATCCGCTAGCGTCGGTGACGTTCAGCTTCACCGTATAGTTGCCAGCAAGGGCGAACTTGTGGACTATAATTTTGTAGTTTCCGCTCGTGACGTTGCCGTCACCGAAGTCCCAAATGTAGTTCGTTATCGCTGGATGTGTCACCCCGTCCCAGCCTAGTATCGTTGATGACGCATCGAATACAACTTGAGTCAGGTTAGAAGGGACCGTGGGAGACCACGTGAAGTCTGCGATAGGCCCTGTGGGGGGTTTGATTGAAGCAATCTTAGAAGTGGAACTCCACAAACCCTGACTGTCCGTCACGTTCAAAGTCACGGTGTAGTTGTTTGCCACGGTGAATACGTTGTTTATCGTTGGCGTTGTTCTGCTGTACTTTGTCCCGTTGCCAAAATCCCATTCAAACTTGACCAAAGAGACATTGTACCCTTCGGCCGTCGATGCTGAGGCGTCAAAAGTAATCGCCATATTAACAAAAGCATCAACAGGATAATATGTGAACGCGGCCTGCGGAGGCATAACCGCGTTGAGAACTGAAAACGTCGTTGAATTCTGCACGGTCAAAAGACTCTGCTGAGTACCATTTGTGATCGTCGATCTGGCGCTAACATAGATCCGGTAATCTCCAGGCTCCAACTCCTTCGTTAACTTAAGGGAACCAGCAAACGATCCACTTGGTGCACTGGGATCCGACATCGGAGCAGTTGTATAGTCAAGTTCTGGATTTCTTTTGATCTCAAAGTTCGCCTTCTCTTCTTCGCCATAGGGAACTCCTCCATCTTTTGGATCATCAGAGAAAATACAAGCTACAACTGTGGCGTTTCCTGGTTGCGCCCAGATTGGTACATCAGGCCCCATGAAAAAGGTTGAAGGGCTTGCACCCGCTGGGATCACTCCAACAGTGGCGAAGCGCGTTGCCAAAGGTATGCCATTGGCGTCAAAGATGGTCACAGTTACCATTTCATTATGATCCACTGCGTCAGCATTATGTATAGTAAACTTCAACCACATCGTTTGGAGTGGCAGAAAACTGTCTTTCGGCGCACCATTCTGATCGCAAGGGACCAACTCAACAAAACTGAGGGGGGTATAGATTGATGTCGGTCCTGTTTTCAGCGCTCTGTAAGCTATTGGCAGAGCAGGCGCTGAGGATTCGTAGACCGCAATTCCCACCGTGCCATTCGTCACTGGCAGTCCATTTTGCCTGAAGTTCCCCGTGAATTTGATCGGTTCTCTATAATAGTAAGCGCTCTTCTGCGATGCCACGGTGATGCTAAGCGTGACACCGCTCTGTGCATGCACCGAGGTTGAAGATGCGACCGCAAGAAACAACATTACCGTTAAACATAGAACCAATGATTTAGTTATCAACATAACAAAGCCTCTGATGATTCATGCAAGAGTAGCGGCAACGACAATTATAAGCGTTCTGGAATATAATTCTACATAATAAAGGGAATTCTCAACTGACGATTTTTGTCACATTGTCCATGAAATATCAGCAGAGCAGGATTTTCGGGATGTTTTGCAGCGTTCCCATCTGAAAGAGTGGTGCATAAAACATAAATGATGCGTGATCTCTTCAAAAGTTGTGTTAAACCTTGAGTCTGAACGAAATTGAATCCTTCGCCAGCTCCTTGAAGACATGCCCCAAATGCAACTCGGGTGAAGGGTTTTGGCTTGTGGCAAACCGGGAAAAAAGCTACGCCCAGTGCAAGAATTGCGGTGCCATCTTGGAGTTCTGCGAAATCTTATCATATAAAGACAAGGAGAAACATTCTAAGAGTGCTTTCAGAAAACTGAGATTCTGACGACCCCTATCAGATCTGCTTTTTTGACAGTAAATAGCCTTCTGCTTGTTTTCTTCCACTTGTGAAAAACCATAACGTATTTCAATTGAAAAGTTTGTTGCACAGGTTGTCACATGGTGCTTTCAAGCGACTACCTCGTAATTTGCGGAGCACATCCCTCGGCAGACAAGTCGGAGTTTCGTGTTTAACTTCTCTTGGGAGTCTGGCAGCTTCTTCAAGCAGGATGTTAGAAGTTTCTTCTTGGAGACAATTTGACTCCAGCATTCATTCTTGTCAAGCCTTTGTCTGATAGCAAGAGACGAGATGGTTAGGCTTTACGGGTATCAATTCGGGCTCAGCTGCCTTGCATTTTTTATCGGCGTATGGGCATCTTGGGTTGAAGCGACATCCTTTTGGGATATCTATTGCCGACGAAACCTCACCCCTCAGTTCGATGGCTTTCCGTTTTCGTTCTGGATTTGGAACAGGAATAGAGGACATCAGCGCCTGCGTGTATGGGTGAATCGGGTTCGAGAATATCTCTTTCTTGTCTCCCATCTCAACGATCTTTCCAATGTACATTATCGCGATCCTGTCCGAGATGTATTTGGCGATTGCCAAGTCATGGGTTATGAAAAGGTAAGTGAGGTCAAATTCCGTCCTGAGTTCAAGCATGAGGTCGATTATCGTGGTCCTCAATGAGACATCTATCATCGATACAGGCTCGTCTGCAACGATGAACTCCGGGTTGAGTATGAGCGATCTGGCCATTGCTATCCTTTGACGCTGTCCTCCACTGAGTTGATGCGGGTAGAGGTTAATGAACTGTTCAGGCGGCGTTAGTCCAACTCTCTGAAGAATTTCCAGAACTTTGCTTCTTTCTCCTTCCTTCTTTGCCAGACCATAGATCTCCAATGGGTGTCCAACCGCTCTGCCTACTTTCATTCTTGGGTTAAGTGAGGCGTACGGGTCTTGAAAAATGATCTGAAGCCTTCGCCTGTAGGTTCTGAACTCTCTTTTCCCCATTGACGTGATGTCCTTTTGATTGAAGAACACTTTGCCCGAAGTCGGTTGGAGGAGTCTCACAATCAGCCTGCCCGTTGTCGATTTTCCGCATCCACTTTCGCCAACTAGCGTGAAGACTTCGCCCTTGTTTATCGCGAAGGAGACATCATCGACTGCCCTCACGAATCGTCTTGTGGTAGTCAGGAGCCTTTCTAAGAAGCCTTTTTCAACTGGGAAGTACTTCTTTAAATGCTCCGCGCGGACGATCTCATTGCTGCTCATTTGCCTCATCCTTGTATAGGTAACATCTGACGAGATGGTTTTTCTTAGTTGCAAAGAGCGGAGGTTCTTCTGAACGGCATTCTAGTATGACGAAGGAGCAACGAGGCCAGAATCGGCATCCCTTAGGTGGGTTCAGAAGGTCGGGAGGAGACCCTTCGATGGCTTCAAGCTTCTGGTCCGCAAGTTCGATGTTGGGAATAGATTTTAGGAGTCCTTGTGAGTATGGGTGTTGAGTGCTTGAAAACAAATCTACGCTGGGTGCCTGCTCCACTATTCTTCCGGCGTACATGACGATGATCTTATCGCTTCTCTGAAGCACAATGCTTAGATCATGCGTTATGAGTATCAATCCCATTCCATACTTCTCTTTCAGGGCGCCAAGAAGGTCGAGGATCTTGGCTTGCACAACTACATCTAGGGCTGTTGTCGGTTCATCTGCTATAACGACGCTTGGGTTCAAAGCCAGAGCTAGGGCAATCATTACGCGTTGCCTCATGCCCCCGCTCAGTTGATGTGGATAATCGTTTATTCGTTCCTGCTGTATCCCAACATCCCTAAACAATTGCTCTGCCCGTTCAATAGCATTGGCCTTTGACACTTTAGGTTCGTGGGTTTGTATTAGCTCGACGAAGTGATCTCTGATTTTTTCAACGGGGTTGAGCGATGTCATTGGGTCTTGGAAAATGTATGCGATTCTTCTTCCTCTTACGTCCCTCATCTCTTCATTTTTGAGTTTTCTTACGTTCTGGCCTTCAAGATTTATGTCGCCCGTTATTATCCTTCCTGGGTAGGGCACGAGGCGTATTAGTGACATACCCAGGGTAGACTTCCCAGAACCTGATTCGCCCACGACCCCCAGAGTTTCTTTCTTGTCCAGTGTGAAGGACGCGTCTTCAACTGCTCTTATCTTCCCTCTTCTCGTCCAGTACTCGACTGTTAGACCGTTCACAGTAAACAGATGGGACTCATCCTTTGGCTCTTCACTCATTGCTCAAGCCTCGGGTTAAACAGCTCGCTCAATCCCTCGCCCAACAAGGTGAAACCTAACGCCAGTAGGATGATCATAAGTCCAGGGTAGCTTATCACCCACCACGCCCCACTTGTCAAAAGCCTTCGTCCATTGGTCAAGTCCCAACCCCAGTCTGGCACTGTGACGGGAACTCCTAACCCTATAAAAGTCAAACCTGCCGCAGTAAGAATCGCATCAGCGAAGTTCACTGTGGCTACAACAACTATTGAAGGCACTATGTTGGGCAGTACGTATCTACTCAAAATCGTGCGATTCTTAGCCCCGATTGCGTTTGCCGCTTCTATGTATGACATTTCTTTTATGCTGAGAACCTGACTCCTGATGACTCGGAAGTATGAAGGAATATAGACTACAGCAATTGAAAGTGCCATGTTCAGTACTCCTCTGCCAAGGGTTGCAGCGATCGCAATCGCGAGGACGAGTCCTGGAAACGCATAAATGCTGTCCATTAGTAGCCCAACAACTCTGTCCAAGGCGCCTCCAGCGTACGAGGCAAAGAGCCCCAGTGGTACGCCTATTGCCAGACACACGATTACTGAAAGCAAGGAAACTTGAAGCATCACGCCTCCTCCGGACAAGACTCTGCTATAGACGTCCTGTCCAAGATCATTCGTTCCGAAAAGATATTGGCTGCTTGGGGGAGCCAGAATAGGTCCGACGTTGATCGTTATCGGATCATACGGACGAATCCACGGTGAGATTGCTGTCATCACTATGATTGCTGTCACGAGCACGGCGCCTACTATGATAAGCCATCCTGCTAGTCCTCTTTTGGTTAGGGAGCCGAGTGCTAGCAAAGGGCTCGGGAGGGAGCTTTTCTTTTTTGCTGACTTACTCACGAAGTCACCTCACAACCGAATTCTTGGGTCAAGATACGCGTATAGCAGGTCAACTGCCAAGCTTACTACTGAGACGAAAATTCCAAATACGATTACGGCTCCTTGAATGGCTGTGTAGTCTCGGAAGTTTATTCTATCAACTATGTACCTGCCCAGACCTGGCCAAGAGAAAGTGGTTTCAGTCAGTATTGCCCCGCCCAGAAGAGCGGCGAACTGTAATCCCACCATCGTAAGCACGGGAAGGAACGCGTTTCGAAGAGCATAACTGTATGTTACTCTGCTTTCTCTGAGGCCTCTGGCTCTAGCGGCCGTAACGAAGTCTAGTCTCAAGGTTTCGAACATGTTGCTTCTGGTCAACCTTATGAAGACCCCCGACAGGACCAGACCGAGCGTCAGTGAGGGCAAGCAAAGATAACGAAAGGATTCGACGAACTTGAATATGTTCCCTTCAAGGAGACTGTCGAGGGTGTAGAGTCCTGTTGACAAATGCAGGTTCTTGATCCCCAACAAAGAAGAAGTCAGAGATGTAGAGAGAGGACTGTTGAGGTTGACGTAAAGTCCTAGTGGAATCTGCATCGTAGGATCGAACCTCCTTTCCACGGGCAGCCAATGCAGACCCAAGCTCAAGGTCAGCTGCAAAACCATTCCCAAAAAGAAGACTGGAATGGCGTAGGTCACTATACCAAAGATTCTTATTGCGTGGTCCTGAGGCTTGTTGTACGCTTTTGAAGCTTGTACCCCTAAGATTATGCCAAGGGCAGCCGCAATTATCATAGAGTAGATTGCCAATTCCAGAGTAGCTGGAAAGGCTGAGAAGATTTGTTGACCGATCGATGAGTAGTCGTGCATCGATAGCCCCAGATCTCCTCTGAAAATGCCGAGTAAGTAGTCAAAGTATTGTTCCCATAACGGTTTGTCAAGTCCCAGTTGATGTCGCATTTGCTCGACGGCTACTGGGTTTGCGTTTTTCTCGAAGTGAAGGAGAACGGGGTCGCCGGGGAGCACCCTTATGATCAAGAAAACCAAGGTGAGCAGAATGAATATCATGGGAATCGTGAGTATTATTCTCGAAACTATGTATGAACGTAGGGTCAATTCATCCCTCTCTTGTTGCAGAAAACTGTAAAAAAGGGAGAAGATAAGGTTGTTTATTCCTCGGCATAGACGAGCCAGTGACGCCAGTTCTGAGTGATGTCTAGGTATATGCCTTTGACTTTCAGTGATGTGACAGCAAATGCAGCCCCTTGGTATACTGGAATTATCGGTGAGTCGGTTACCATCAGGTTCTGTATTTGACTATACAGGCTGTTGCGAGTCGCTGCGGTCGTGTTGCCTCTGGCCCATTCTATCAGTTGATCCATCTGTGGATCTGCGTAGTTTATGTGAATCCAAGACCCTCCAGATGAATGCACGAACGGGTAGATGTAGTCGTCCGCGTCTATGTAGTCGGGGTACCAGCCCATTATGAAAGCTTCCATTTCCTCGTTCTGCCTGGCGGATCTGTATCCTGGCCAGTCTAGTCCGTCGAGGTTAACTGTGAGAACGCCGCTTGCTTCCAAGGATGACTTGAGCACTTGCGCTTGCTGAAGGCTTTGTGGGTAATGTCCAGAAGTCTCATACCACAGCGTGAATGTAAGTTTGTTGGTTTCGTTGAATCCATACGGTGCAAGCAGTTCCTGTGTCTTGGTATAGTTGGGATCTCCCAGATTTGCGAATGCGTCAGTATGACCTGCCATGCCAATAGGTATCAGACTGAATAGCTCCTGAGCCTGACCGACGAAAACTGTGTTCACGATTGTGCTTCTGTTTATTGCAGCTCCTATGGCTTGTCTGATGTTGGTCTCGTTGAAAGGCCAATACTTCTCTTGCAAGCATAGATATTGGATGAATGCGCCTGTACCTTCCCAGACTTTCAGGTTTGTGTTGCTTTTCATCGAGTTGATATCGGTTGTTCCAAGTTGTCGGAATGCAATGTCGACCTGCCCTGCTTGAACAGCCAATGCTAGGCCAGTCGAATCTGCATAGAAGTTAATTATGATGTTTTTGGTTTTAGGAATACCAGCGCTTGCGTTCCAGTATTTGGGGTTAGCCGTTAGATTCATCTGTGCGTCTTTTCCAGCTGTTCGGGTCCAGCTAGCGAGCGTATACGGTCCCAATCCCATTGGGTTGCTCGCTCTCGCGTTTCCTGCTGTGTAAAGTATTGTGTCAGTGGTGTAGTTCCATGAAGTTCCATGCATCGGTGCATACGTCGGGTCAACCATGACGCATTCCTGACCTGCTATGAGAGAAAGGAATGCTCCGAACGGGATCTTCAGCGTGAATTTGACAGTGTAGGTATCAACGATTGTGACGCTCTGAATTATGTCACTGAATCCTATTCCCACGAAGGCGCCGTCTGGATCTGCCAATTCAATGGCGCGGTCGAAAGTGTACTTGACATGCGTTGCGTTGAAAACTGTTCCGTCGTCGTACTGGACGCCTTGTCTCAGGTTGAACGTCCACTCCAAGCCGTCGGACGTGACAGCCCAAGATGTTGCGAGGTCTGGAATTATGTCTTCAGCGGCACCTGTTGCTCCTGGTCGGTAGTCGATGAGTCCAGAGCCCAGAGACCTGATTATTTCCCATCCGAAATAGTCGTAAGCACGTGCTGGATCCAGACATGATTCCACCGAGTCTGTTGTTCCCATCACTAGAGTGTCTTTTATCTTAGGTCCGATTGGTATTGTAAGGTAGTAGCCAACAACTCCTGCGATGACGATTACTACGATTATGATGCCTATGATTACCATTCTGCCGATTGCTTTGATATTTTTCATTCATTTCACCGTTGTTATATGGATTCGCGTGTTCTCAATATAAGATTTTGGTCTTTGACCAATACGAGTCAGCATTGTGCCACTCATTTATCTGAACCACGCGGACGTTGGAATAGAGTTCAGAATCGAAGGCTGCGTCGGTCGATCAGAGATAAGAAGATTTCCGCGGGCGTCTCCCTTCAGGCAAAGACTGCCTAACAAACGGCAGTCAAATCTTTACTTCTTTTGATTTCTTGCCGCTCATGTAAGCAACGTCAATTCTGCCTACGACGGTGTTCCGCAAACGCTCTGGCCGAAGATCCGTAATTAGGGTTTCTGGATTCTTGTCAATTTGACGAATCATGCACGCCAATGCTTCTCGTTTCTCCTCGAGATCTTCCAGCATAGTGACTCTTCCACTGAAATGAACTGAAGCATAAAGGTAAGTGCACTCACCTTCAGAATACCCGTAATCCAGAAGCGCTTGTCCCCAAACGGTGTTGTTTGATCTCAAGTACTGAAGTTTCTTGCCTTCTCTTGCACAGTGGAAATATACGCAATTCTTCTTCTCGTCATATCCGTGACTTAGCGATACGAGATAAGGTTCGTCGTTCATCGAGAGAGCTATTGTCACGTACTTTGCGGTTTTAAGAATTTTTTTCAATAGTCTTTCATCAGCTATCTCTTTGTCTTTGCGTCTCAAGTGGAATGACATAGGTCAACGTGCGCTTTACACAGTCTATTAACCTTTGCCACAGATAACAAAGAAGCACTGTCCATTCATGAGCCTACACGTTCGTTGTCGGTGTCTATGGTACTATGTCGAGTCTGAAGCTTCGGCAACGCATGGAAATGCAATCGTAGGTCTTCGAATCTATATCTAGTTTTATATATACATCCTCCTGTAGAACCAAGACATGAGGTATGTACAATGAAAACAGCAATTACTGCTATCGGCGCAGTTCTCATCATCGTCGCCTTGATACTTGGCGGTCTGCAGCTTCTTCACATTTACAACATCTACGGAACCTCTGACAACAAATGGTACTTCTACGGCGCGGTCGGAGTCATCGGATTCATTGGAATCATAGTGACAGCATGGGGACTAATGAAGAAAGAAACACCTTCAACGCCTAAACAATGAAACCGCGCAAGATTACGATGAATTCCGTCCCTATCTCCACCTTTCTTTTCAAAATGAAATGATGGCGGGCCCGCCGGGAATTGAACCCGGGACCCCCGGATTTCTCTGCGGACCATTTGCCTAAAAGTCCGGTGCTCTGTCCTTACTGAGCTACGGGCCCTCGATGGATTTTTCGGTCGTTTCAAGAAAGGTGGACAAGGTGTTTTTTAGTGTTTCGATCAATCTGGAAATATTGTTTTCAAAACTGTTACTTTGCATGCCTGTTTTTCATTTTTTTCAGGCTCGATTTTTCCTTCTTGTCTGAAAAGAAGCCCGTCTAATCAGTCAGCGATATATCTGCATGTTAACAAAGGTTATTTGCCACTTACAAGGAAAAGACCTGCACGGTGCACAAATTGATCTCTTGGAAGCATTCTTTTAGGAGATTAAACGAAGAATATGAAGTGGCTAGGAAAAAGAGGCAAGCTTTGGACAATTTGCTAAGCGTAGGCAGAATTTCACAATCGACTCATGGGATTTTCAACAAGGAAATCGACGATGCCATCTCGGAGATTGAAAAGCAACAGAAGGCTCTGCTTGAGAAAATGGCAGCCAAAGTCGTTGAACTCGAAGCACAAGTCAAAACGCTAGAGATTCTCCTTGCAAACTTCGAGATTAGACACGTAACCGGCGAGATAGGTGACGAGGCATACCAACGCGAGAGCGATCTATTCGCATCGGGGCTTGACGCCGCCAAACACGAATTGGAGGAAGTGAAGGAAGCAGCAGATCAGCTTGCCACTGGCGAGTTTACGGTAGAGGAAGAAATAGAGCAACAACCAGAAGAAAACGTGGCTCCTCAACCAGAGGCAAAATTCCTGGAAGAAGCAGCGCCTATCGCAGAAGATGAGAGTGCTGAAGCAAAAGAAGAGCCAGTGGTTGAGACAGTGACCTGCACAGAAGTGACTGCGAGCGAGACCAAGACTGAAAAAGAACAACAAACCTGAGCTACGCCCTTAGCCTCCTCTCTTTTTTTAAGAGAGAATTCAGACTCTTAACCACGATCTATTTTTAGGAAATTGGTTCAGCCCCACAAACCTAGTCTTCAACATGACCTAGGAACACGAACATTGAGATTTTAATAGTCAAAGTCTATTACTCTAATCTCTCTGAACACAGAAGTGGACGGTCATTTATGGATGAAATTCAGAAGACCCGCGAACAGTTTCCAGTTACCAGGAAGAAAGTGTACATGAATCATGCCGCGCATTCTCCTCTTCCAAAACCCGTTGTACATTCAATCCACCGATACGTCGACGAGTTGTGCAAATTCGGCACGGCCTCGATCGAATGCGCCGATTGGGGAAAACCTTGCTTTGCCAAGCTTATCGGTGCCCGAAACGAGGAAATTGCAGTTGTTGGAAACACGTCAGAAGGCATGAACATAGCCGCAAACGTGCTCAATTATCCGCGAGGATCAAAGGTTGTGACCACTGACCTTGAGTTTCCCTCAGCAGTTCTTCCGTGGCTCCGCAAAAGACTCGGAGTGAAGGTGCAGTACGTGAAGAACATCGACGGAAGAGTGTCTTTGGATGACATGGAGAAGGCGGTGGACGACAAGACAGTTGCAGTCACTGTCAGCCATGTTGAATACGCCAACGGCTTTCGCCATAACCTTCGAGTATTGGGAGAAATTGTTCATGAACATGGGGCGTATCTCATTGTGGACGCAATACAGTCTGTTGGCACTATGCCTATCGACGTTCACAGAGACGACGTCGATTTTCTGGCTGCTGCCTGTTATAAGTGGCTCCTCAGCCCGCCTGGAGTAGCGTACCTTTATGTGAGAGATGACCTCATCGAAAAGTTCGAACCTCCATTTACGGGGTGGGCTAGCGTGAAACCAGAGATTTTTGACACGCCAGATCTCTATGACATCCGAAACATGGACCTCTCGAAGACGGCAAGTCGTTTTGAGGCGGGGTCAGCATCAGAAATCAGCTGTGTCGGAGCATACGAAGGCATGAAAATGCTTCTGAGTTATGGAACTGAAAACGTCAAGAAGAGAATTGTCAAGGTTACAGACCATCTTATCGACTCCGTAAAAGACTTGGGCTTCGGACTTCAGACGCCTGAGGAGAAGCAGTGCCGCTCAGGAATCGTGAATTTTAGAGTTGACAAACCACAACAGCTTTCCGAGAAACTGCAGAAAAAGGGAATAGTGGTCTGTGCTAGGGCTAACGGAATCAGAGTCTCTCCGCACTTCTACAACACGGAAGAAGAGATAGATAGACTCACAGAAGAAATCAAGAGACTGCGGGGTTAAAAAGTCAGAAGACGTCAATTGGCGAACGAATTTCTATGCTCAAAATTGAAATGATTAACAAAAGAAACAGAGAACATTTCATTGATCGGATCAGGTCAGACATCATAAAACACATCTTTGCTTTCTACGATATCCAGTTTGACCCTGACCACACCACGATTCATGCAGCTTTCGAAAACGATGATCTCATTGGATACCTATTGCTCTACACAGCAACTGACGTTCCAAGCGTGATTCTCGAGTGTGAGCCAAGAGTAGGTGAAAAACTGATTCAGAACGCACCAGAGAGCAACTTCATCGTACATACCAACCCTGACTTGTTGAATGCCGTAAATGGAAGGTTTCCGGACGCGAAGAATTATCTGGAAAATTGGATGCTGGTGGGGAAGGACGCAGCAAACCTGCTGACTTCAAAGCTCGTAAGGCGTCTGTCCACTGAAGAAGATGCCGCGGCATTTGCCAAACTTGTCCTCAATAGAAAGGATCGCTCCAAGAGAAACCTGAAAAAATACCTCGATTGGATAGCCAAAATGCCAATGTATGGAGTGTTCGTGAAGGATGAACTGGTTTCCTATGCAGGATCCTTCATTCAACTACCGCAAATATGGATGATCGGAGGAGTGTACACGGCCCCTGACCATAGAAACAAGGGATACGCATCATTAGCCACCTCTGCCATCACAAAGGAGGCGTTGAGAAAAGCGGAAAGAGCTGCTTTGTTCGTCAGGTCAGATAATTTGCCAGCGATTAGTGCCTATGAGAAAATCGGCTACCGGAAAATCGGCGAAAAACTGTGGATAGACGTGGGCACGGGAATGAAACCCTGACGCTAGGTCGTTCTTTCCAGCAGATCTTCAAGCAGCCTGATTGCAGACCAAGCTGCTAGCGAGCTCGTTCCCGGATTATCGGGATGCGGGTCATTCTCAAACCTCAGAATCATGTCCCCGTTGGTCCAGACAACCCTGATTTCATGAACGTTCCTGTTCACTTTGGGATCGGATATTAACCGGACCTTCACTTTCTTTGGGTGTACGGCCAGTGCCAGGGTTGCTGCAACGTTCATTTCTTTTGGAAACAAACTGACGGCCATCTCCGCGTCTCCGTCGTAGATGATAGTTTCTGCATTTCTATCGGTTTTGAGAGCTTCGGGGTTTTTCCTTGTCGTCAAAGTTATTTCGTCGATTCCCGCCAACGCAGCGCTCCTTACTGCGTCAATTCCGCCGATTGCTCCAGACGGAGTATGGATTTTGCGGCTGTTGATTTGCATGTCCAGGAGGGCGCCTACGCTCATGATTATGACTTCAATGTCTGCCTCCAAGATTGTCCGCAGGTATTCTTTGACTGCTTGCTGTGAAGCTGCTTCGACAATAATAGCCGGAGCTTTCGCAATCATATCTTCAACGCTTGCAACAATTTGAGATTTGACGTGCAGAGACTTCTGGAGATCGTTGGTTTTTTCAGGGTTGTTGTCGTAGAGGATAAGTTCATCGCACTTCACGATTCCTTCGTCAACTGCCCTTGCGATTAACGACCCAATTGCTCCGCAGCCCAGGATTCCGACTTTTTTCACAACGCTCCTTCCCACTGTTAATTGTAGATTGCACTGAAACTGACGTTGAACGGCTTTACTTCTCTGCCACTTCCTTTTTCTACTAAAACCTGAAAATCATCGACTTTGCACGTGCCGCTTATGTCTTCCTTTCCCTCTAAAGACATTGTTGCGGTCTGCTTGTCTGAGACGTATATCGTTAGTTTCTTTATCGGAGCATTCAGTGGCAGATGCTTGTCAGCCTTTTCTCTTCGGATCTCAGTGATTATCGCTGTTATCAATTCTCCCCGTCTTTCGGCTTCTTCGTCAACGTCTTCTTCCTGAGCTTCTGGCCATGGGGCATTGTGGATGCTCTTGGGTTTCTTTTCATCTGCGTAGAGTATCTGATAGATTTCCTCAGTCAGGTGAGGCGTGATCGGAGCTAAGAGAAAGAGTAGCCGTTTCAAGACAACGCTCAACGTGTGTTGTGCTGCCCGCTTCTTTTCTTCCCCATAAATTTCTGGTCTGTATAGTCGGTCTTTCACGGCTTCTAGATAGGAGTCGCAGAATATGTGCCAAGTGAAGTTGCGAGTCTCTTCCAGAGCAATGTTGAATTGGCATTTTTCCAGGGCATCCGTCACTTTTCTAGTCAATCTTGCGGTTTTGCTTAGTATCCATTTATCCAACGGTTGAAGGTTATGCGGAGGTTTTTCGTCAGGACTGTAGTCTTTGAGCAGGCTGCTCACAAAACTGGATGCGTTCCAGAGTTTTATCAGAAATCGCCAGCCGTATTCAGCATCTGGCCAACGGAAGGGAATATCGGACCCTGTCGCGCCGCCGCCTGCTGCCCATTGTCTTATGGCATCTGCTCCATATTTGTCCAAGACTTCTTCTGAAGAAACATAATTGCCAAGGGACTTATGCATCTCGCGCCCGTCTGTCCCAAGAACCATCCCGTTGATCAGGCAACTGTCGTACGGTCTTTGGTCGAATAGCGCCAAGTGCCGAACCATCAGGTAGTAAGCCCACGTGCGTATGATGTCTACGCCTGATGCATGCATACTTGCTGGAAAGAGCCTTTTCCAGTCCTTCTTGTCTGGCCAGCCTGCGTGTACCGCGCATGTGATAGAAGAATCAAACCATGTGTCAAGGACGTCTTTTTCAGGTCTAAACTCTTTTCCTCCACACTTTGGACACTCTGCAATTCTCGGCTGTTCGATGCGGGGGTCAATCGGTACCCAACTCGGGTCGGCGAGCACTATTTCTCCGCATTTCTCGCAGTACCAGATAGGTATCGGAGTTGCAAACACTCTTTGACGTGATATTACCCAGTCCCATTCGAGGGACTTAGCCCAGTCAATCAACCGATGCTTCATGAAATCAGGGTACCATGTGATTTCCAAAGCGTTCTTTTTGACCTTGTCGGTCAGAATACGCGTCTTCATGAACCATTGTTCTCTTTCGAGTATCTCAATCGGCGTTTTGCATCTCCAGCAAACGCTCACTTCCTGTTTCAGCTTGTCCGTTTTCTCAAATAGCCCCGAAGTTTTCAAGTCCTCAACGATCGTTTTCTTGGCTTCCCCAGTCTTTGCGCCGGCATACTTTCCTGCTTCTTTGGTCATTCGTCCCTTCTCGTCAATGCACATTATTACTGGCAAGTGATGTTTCATGACAGTCTTCACGTCCGCTTTGTCTCCATACGTGCAGATCATCACCACGCCCGTGCCGAAATTCTGGTCCACCATCCCGTCCGTTATGATCTCGACTGTCCTATCTGTTGTGGGTACTTTGATTTTCTTGCCAACGTAAGCTTTGTAGCGTTCATCGTCAGGGTTGACTGCCACCGTAACACAAGCAGGAATCAATTCAGGTCTCGTCGTGGCAATTCCCAGAAAACCACCGTCTTCAAGCTCAAAGTTGATGTGGTACAGTTCTGCGTTTCTGTTCTCATATTGAACTTCAGCATCTGCTATCGCGGTTTCGCATCTGGGGCACCAGTTGACAGGGTGAGTTCCACGATAGATGAAATCCTTGTTGTAAAGCAGAATGAATGAAAGCTGAGTGCGTCTCCAATAGTCAGGATTCATGGTCTTGTACTCTGTGGTCCAATCCATTGAGAATCCGAGACGAACCATCGAATCTTTCATGACCGCAATGTACTTGTTGACGAGTTCTTCGCACAGCTTTCGGAATTTGTCCGGAAGAATGTCTGTCTTTTTTATCTTGTTTTTCTTTTCGACTTCCACTTCTACAGGTAGCCCATGGCAATCCCAGCCTTGAGGGAAGTAAACGTTGTAACCTCTCATTCGCTTGTAACGGGCTACGACGTCAAAATACGTCCAGTTGAGAACGGTTCCCATATGGAACTCGCCGGAAGGGTACGGCGGTGGTGTATCGATGCTGAATATGGGACGCTTCGTATCTTTCCAGTCAAATCCGTATGTACCGTTCTTTTCCCATTGCTCATTCCACTTCTTCTCGATTGCCAGAATATCCAATTTCTTGGGAAGTTGCTTCATGATTTTGAACAACATCCTGACTTGACTTTCGAATTATGCCTAGGAAAATTAAATATACGGATAAAAAAGCCTTCTGGAAGATACTCTGTAACAACTCCTCTTTTTCCCGTCCAGACCTCTGGCATGCGCTAATGTAGGAGCTTAGGACCAAGGGCAAAATCAGGACTTTGTTCGACCGTGCTTCTTTTCACGTAGAAACGCCCATTCTTTGATCCAATCATAGAGTGCTGAAGTGGTTATTGGTACTCCAACACCGATAAGGACGCCACTGATGAACGGTAGAATACCATAGCGGCTGATTTCAGTGGAATCTTCTGATTGGATGGTGAGCATTTCTCCGAGTGATTGGAAGTTCCATTTGACTGTGGTTCTAGTTTGATTGTAAGGGTTGATCCATACATTTGGACCTGACGAGATAGGAGGAAAGGTTTGCAGGATCCTATGAGATCCTGGGAGACCAAATTGGAGTGTGATTGGCGCCCCAGCATCGTAGCTGTTGACGCTGAGTTGACCCCAGAGATCCTCTGCAACACTGGCATCCATATCAGATGTGAATGGAAGAATGAAAGTATAGGATCCACGAGCTCCCGATTGGAAAGTGTTGCTGATCGAGAACCAACCCCAGATCTCTTCCTCAGGATGCCAGTTTGGGCTGGCTCCTGCAGCCGCGTCAACGACCTCATAATGCAGCCATATAGCAGATCCATAAGGCGTGCTTTTCACCGACATGTTCATCGATGTCGCAATCTTGCTGACAATTTGCACTGGAAACACAAAAAGAAAATCGTAAGTGCCGTTTGCTTCGCAACCAAAGAAGTATTGGAAATAGAGTTCCATCGGATCAATGCCCAAGATGATATTCATCGAAGTCGGTGTTATCGTCTGATTTCTGGCCACTAAGAAACCTCTGACGTTTGGATTGAAGGAGTAAGCAGGAGCAACAACAAAAAGCACGTAGAAGGAAAGACCCACGGTTGATATCAAGATTCCTGCAATGGCAAATAAGTGGTAGAAATACTTCCGAATCCATGGACGATGTTCTTCAAGTCTTGCTCTTATACCTTTCATGGCGCAGCCTTTCAATTTCTGTTAGAGCATCTGCCGTAATAAAATCTCTTTCTATTCATATGTAGGTACTCCTTCTCGAGAAAGCCTGAAGGGTTTTCGTGGATGCTTTCGTGTACAAACATCCTTCAACATCATGACATGGACAACTTTGGATGAAAGGCTATGTGTGCATCCTAGAAAACCCATGTATTTCAAGATAAAGTCGTCTGGAACAACGTCAATAGAGCTTCTGACACCTTATCAACAAAGCTGAAAATGCCTTCTAACCATCTCCTTGATTCATCTAGAACATTCAATTCCTTCTTGAAAGTCAATTCTATATCTTTGGGATTGTCCGGCAAGAACGGATATTGAAAGTCTACGAATTTCCCATCTTTGTGTCTAACAAGTCCAGTGAAATTTACGGGTGTCTTGTGTGCCACTCTGTTCCTCAGTTGATGGAAGTAATCGAACCAAGATTCTGCTATAAGTTCCTTGACCAAACTTCCTATGCCAAATTGGAGACTTTTCACATCTATTAGTTCAATGAAATATTCGACAGCTTTTTCTTTTTCTCTCCTTATGACTTTAAGTCCGAAGATTTCTGACAGTTCCACCGCTAGATAGTCGAGGATTGAGTAGAGTTCAAAGACATAAACATCGATGGTATTCACTAACCCAAAGAAAATGTCTGCGTTTATGTAGAGGTTCTCTCCTTGAACTATGGCTTTTCCTTCGTGCTTTTGCAGATTTTCAATAGCCTCCAGGAGGTCACACACAAAGGACATTTTGATGCCGATACCTCCATGTTGGTCGGATGCCCTTTCTTTAGAGAAAACAATGGTCGTCGTTGCGTTCTTTTCCAGTAGGTCAGCGACTTTGCCAAAATTCGGAGTTGGAGGACCTTTCGTCCTAGTAGAAGAAATTGCAACTTTTCGTGCCAACTTCTAACACCACTGTAATCCAATACTTCACGCGTTGCTTTAAATTCTCGCTCTCATTCTGCTGAAAATGGCACAAAGACACACAATAGACTCAGGAGATTCTCTGGCAAACTAAATACGACATGGCAGAAGATTACGTTGCTCTTAGGAAAAAACTCCTAAAATCTGATTAGAAAGGTGGAAAACCCTCCTTTTTCAAGTGCTTCGTTGATGCCTTTGTATACGCCCCTATCACGGTTTAGCATGCAAGGTAAAATCTAAATAGGTAGACTTTTGAAGTGACTTTTGGGTTGAACGGGTGACTAGCGAGAAGGCTCTGAATATAATCTATGCTGCAGTGAAGGAGAGATACAATTTTGAAATCGATAGAATTAGACATCTAGATAACAAGGCAAACAACGTCATGAGCATTGCAGGCATATTGGCTACGCTTGTCTCTGGTCTTGCAAGTCTATCCGTGACAGCGTCTGTGAATGCTCTCGACATCCTAGTTCTTGCTGCATTTGTAACCTGTTTATGTCTTCTGTTTGAATCATTTTATCTTGGACTAAGAGCGTACCAGATCAGAAGCTACACAATAGTCCCTGATCCACCTATTTTGATTGGTGAAGGCGAAAAGATGGAGGCGAGCAAGATTGCACAAACGCTCTGCGACAACTATGCCCTCGCGACCGAAGAAAACATGGGGAAAAATGAGGAAAAGGTTTCCTACACTAAGGTAGCGACGTGGCTTGTTCTTGGTTCGCTGGTTTCCTTTGCGGTTTTTGCGTTCTTCACAATTCTGGGGAGGAATTAATGGAGGTGGTTCATCTGAGCCAAGCAAAGACAAAGCGAGAAGAATATCTTGACATGATCAAGAAGAGGGCAGAGAAATCGCCCGACATGAAGCAAATAATTGAAGAAACAGTGAGACAGAAGATCGAGCTGTCCAAAGATCGTCCGAAGAACAAGGGCGAGGAACAGAAGAAATGATCGATCGTGGCTAACGGCTTTGTTCGTTTCTTCCCTTTATCAAGAACAAGCGACCGGAACGATCGCTCGAGGCTGCAAAGAATCTACTCAGCGCGATATTGTTCTAGACCAACGGTTCCGCGGCTTTTTCCAGAATCTTCTGGTATTGGTTCCACTTCAGAGTAACGCTGACGTTCAAGGATTTCCTTGCTGAACTGGCGAAAGCAAGCTCGGCCAAGGCGACGCTACGTGGATACAGCCTGGCGCCTTCAATGCCGAAGGCCCAGGTTTCTTTGCCCTGCTTCCACTTATCGTTCACGAAGCCATCACCAAGCAAATACCATTCGTCCTTTTCATCCTTGAAAGCCCAGATTATTATATCACCCGGAACGGCTTTCCCACTGGGGTGATTGTACGGTAGATCTGAGGTAATGAAGTGTCGGCTGATATACGATCGAAATTGAGCTATCCCGTAAGGGGTGCGGATTACGCCCTTCCAGTCGACATCAACGTTAGCATAGATGAGAATCTTCATATGTCCTATCTCAGTAGCTCTTCATTCTTAAGGTTAGCGCGTGCATCTTAAAAGTTCGATCGATCTTGGCCCAAGTTTCGGCCGAAAATCTATTGACAATTCCTCATGAGTTCCAAGAATTCCATACAAACTGTCTCATCTAACCATTTCATGACTCTCATTCCAGACGTAGGACGCAAGCCGATCTTTCTGCCGATTTCTGTTGGCCCATATTTTCCACTTTTTGGGTCCCAATAGTTTAATTGCAGTGCCTTGGTCAGCAATTTGGATTCGTCTCCTTTTATTATGGCACAGTCAATAATCCCTTCCTTGAAGTGTGCATTGTTCTCGATTTCAGAATGATAAAGAGTTAGGTCCTCATCGGTTTTGATGTCGAAGATCCTTCCAACTTTCAAATATCCAATCATGTATGCGCATTTGTTATGTATTTGAAAGCGTCTAAGGTCATGCCATCGTCTTTCAGATTGATAGAAACTGGAATCGTACTTTGAAAGCCCAGAATAGAAGAACACGAAATCTCCAGGACACAAATCAGAAGGTATCCTTCCTCCTGATGCCATCCTTGAATCCCCAAAGTGTTTGTCACAAACTCTGGATCAAAGTGTGGAGCGATGTCTTTTGCGAGAAGCGGCTGTCCATTTTCACCAACCGAAAAAATGTAGGGGGTTCCATCATCATCTAGAAATGAATGACGATCTGTATGCATGAAATCAGAAAGAAATTGCCCGTATTCCTTATTTCTTGGCTTAATACTTCCGTAAGACGGTTCTTCTGTGGGATTGTAAAATGCAGGTAGAGGAATGTATTCGAAACGACGATCAGCGAAAACTGGAGCACAATATCCGATATTTCTCTCAGTCGTATCGATTCCAACACGAATCATGTAGCCTCTCAAATTGATCGTCAGATTGTTTTGGGCCATTCTTGCTTATATCGCTTTGAGATGCCATGACTTGCGCACGTTAGAGTATTAAGTGTCAAACTCACCATCCCTGAGGCAATTGACTTGCCCAAGTTTCCACTCTGCGGAAAGATACATCAAGAGCCTAGTTATGAGTTTGGAGAACTGAAGTTTCGGTGTTACACGTGCTCATGCGGTTCTAATGTGATTGTCGGTGGCGAACTTCCAGAAAATTTGAAGAAAAGGTGCATGTGTAATGTTTTCTTCCCGGTCCTTGCCAGGGTTTTACGCCAAACAGAAAGGCCAATATTTCTATTACCACTTTCGCAGCATGCGAAAGCACTTTGTCGCACGCTCCGTTAGTTCTTTGTCAGTGCTCTTAGGGGCCACTGCTACGGAGGATTCCATCTCAAACACTCACTTCTGTAGTCGCAATCTTCACCTCTCAAAATCAGACAGGTCTTCCTCTCTTTCTTGTTTCTCTCATCCAGTCTCCTTATTTCCTTCACGCATTCCCCAAGAAATGAGAGTCTGTCCTTTTCTTCTAATTTCGGAAAGCGACTTAGGAGGGTTTTGGTCGTTGTTTCATCAACTAGTCTCATTGGTGCAAAGTGCTGAAAAATGCTCTCATATGGGACGGATTTCTTAAAAGGAAAAAGAAAGATTTTGCCTCTTAAAGCACGTCTCTTATCCTTGGTTGTTAATTCTTCTGACTTCTCAATATAGCCGACAAAATACGGCATTTTGTTTTCCTGCATTTGAGGGTTCTTGCATGTCGTTGCCAAGAAAAGATATTTCTCATCACCTCGGTTAAGGTGAGCGACGATGTTAGTTGGTCGACATGGCCCAACATAGTTCTCTGCGCCTATTTCGATATGGGGTTCTGTCTTCCAGCCCTCTCCCTGACCGTTGCAGACGTCTCTAATGGGAAGAGTTGAAAAAGGTGAGTGGTAGAAATAGTGTATCCTGCCCCTCTTTCCACGTTTTCCGTTTTCAAACAAAACATGATCTGTAGCGACATTCTTTTCAGAGTGAGCAGGTTTTTTCCGTTTGCTTTTACAGGCATACCTCTTCACCCAGTAACCACTAATGAGAGGGTTAGTCAGTCTTTAACCTCTAAAGGAACAGGTGTCATATATGTACCAAGAGTTGGCTGCGGTGCGCGAGTATACAAATACTATTTCAGATCAGGTTATGGACAGATAGTTGTTGAAGCAAGTAAACCATCGACACCAGCCCTATTCGAACGTCATCGCCGCTTATTTCATACGTAGAGGGATGATCAGCAGCATTTCTAAACCACTTTAAAGAAAAAAACAGATATACAATCGCCTCTTCTGGAAAATTCTTGTTCTTTCTCGAAGCATCCAACAGTCTACCCAACTTGTTCTCCCAAGTGAGTTTTTCTTTTTCTCGCGGTTCTTCGATTCTTCTGAGGAATAGCTTGTCAGTCAGCCATTCAGCAACTAAACCGAGACTTCTGAAACTTTGAGAAAACTCTCCTGATTCATAGCTTTCTATGGCAGATGCCAGATCGTCAACGATCTTCTTAGGCAGCTTCTCTTTCAGTCCAAGAAGCGAACTTCTCACGTAGAATGTGAGATGGGTAACATAAGATTTCTCTGCTCCTTCTACAATACGAGTTGAAAACCCGCCCTTACAGAGCTCGCATATTACAATACGCATATCATTGTCTCCGACAAACACCTTGTAGAATCTGTCAGTCTCAGCAAGTTTTTTTCTCCCACAATACGAACATGACTCTTCTGGGTCAACCTCAATGAAGTGTATTTTGTCAGACATGCTTCTTGCCTCCATCAGATAACTACGTTTGACAGGGTCTATAAACTATGTCAAAAAGGCGGAGTATCAGCATCTTCACTTAGGCGCGGATGCCGATGGAGAAGACCATCTAAGATCTGACAAACTAACAAAGTATAAACCATGGGTCAAGCTCGCCCTGCAGAGTAACGGTCATTGCTGAAAGGAAAGAAAGGTGAAATGTTTGGCGCCCGCGTCCTCATCTTTTATTCTTCTGAAAGAACTTTCGAGAAAGAAATGATTGGGAAAGCTTCCAGGGCTGCCTCAGATTCAACGTGACTTGTCGCGTGGCATAAGATCGATGATCCCCCAGTTCTCTTAATCTTGTCTAACGGTTTTTTTCTGATAACTTCTGCTAGGGATTGAGCTCGTCTAGAAGAGTAGAGAATGCACGTATCTGTGGTGGTATGAAAATATCCATGTTGAAATTGCGCGGTCTATCTACGCTGACCGCTTGCGCAACCTTGTTGAGTCTAACAAGTCTAACAAGACTCATTCGCCACCTTCTAATGGCTGGATTCCTTAAGTGACGATTCAAGAAATCCTGACCAAGGTTTCGTATAAGAGCCTTTGCACGCTTCTCCATTAGCACGATAAACTCTTTATCCTCTTTGCTCAATCGGGTAGACTCATACGCACTTTTGTATCCTTCAACATATCTTTCTTGTACGTGTTGAAAAACCGAAAGAATTTTCCGTCGATTCTTACGGTGTTCTTTCCAATGTACGCATCGCTCATTATTCTAAGAAAGTCATGCAGAAAGTTGCTGCTCTCCAGTAAGGAGTGCATGAATGCCTCTTCAGTTGAGATTTCATTGCAAGCCCTTGCCAAGTCGATGAAGCATTTTATAGACTCAATGTGGATCTTGGGTAAAATAGAAAATGAGTCCAAGACTTTCAGGATCTGATGAGGAGTTGGGTCCTCTCCGATTTGCTGAAGAGATGGAACAAGTTTCTCCTCGCAAACTTGTACAAAGCGTTCATGAAACGCTTGGTAGCTCTTGATTTCGGTATCCAGAGCACCGACAAGCTGATCCTTGGCTTGGCGAGCACGCTTTCTTTTCTGTTGGAAATTATGGATTCTTTCTGCAAGGTCCACGAATGGACTGTACAAACCAGTAAAAACATCGAAAATTGCGCCAGCCATTACACTTCCTCTGTCGTGCAGTTTAGCATATCTGTTATTTATTATTTATCAGTGCATACCCTAGAATTTTTTGAAAGACCAGAACACATCATTATAAAGTCTTTCAGAGGCATTACGCTGTGATGTAGACTCTTAACTTGTATTAAGTCAGGCAAAAAGACTATTGATTTCGCTCGTTCGGGTGGGGGGATATTTTTGTTACGGAGCGAGAGTCTGGTTACTGATGGACATATGAGAATCATACTAGTCGGTGTGACCGCACATCATCAACCCATACGTATGTATTCCTTATGCTGTTTTAAGGAAACGTTTTTCTAATGTGGTTCACCTGAAGTCATCAACGATGAAAGCCCTCTCATTAGGAACAAACACCTCAACAAGGTAAGCCAATCGTACCCAGACACATCTACAAATGCGTTCACAACCTCTATTACCGAGCAGGGCTCCTTTCAGAGAAAACACATAGACGCTTTGACCTCAGAGTTCACAGTCTAAGAAAATTCTTCCGGACTCAACTATCAGCTCTAGGCGTCGACCGCGATTACATTGAGTACATGATGGGCCATACGATAGGAACATACCACGACATTGAAATGAAAGGCATCGAATTTCTGAGAAACATCTACGCAGCGTCAGGTCTGAGCATACAACCAAAAACACAGTTAAGCAAGATTGAAGCCCTCAAAGAGATTGCGAGAGCCTGGGGTTTGAACCCGGAAGAAGTTTTGACCAAGGAAGCATTAAGTCAACCGCACAGGACCTTCATTTCGAACACTGAAGACCAAGTTAAGACTCTCAGTCAAGCCTTGAAAGAAATGATGAGAAAAGAACTACTCAACGGAAAAGACAATCCGTAATATAGAGTGTCATCAGGAAGCCTTATTTACGGATAGATAACAATTACTCTCATAGGTTTGAGGGGAGCTGGGCTGCTACCTGGCTGAGAGGGCGGTTGGACACCGTCGACGCATGGAACCTGATCCAGATAATGCTGGCGGAGGGAAAAAATGACAAAACAAGCAGAGAGTGCTCAAAGAGTAAAAATCCTTTCAGAAGCAACAATTTTCGTTGCCCTGAGTATTGTGCTGAAGGACGTTTTACCACCAATTTGGCATATGCCGCAAGGCGGATCTATCACAATCGCTGGGCTAGTTCCACTCATTTGGTTCTCACTGCGGAGAGGCGCAAAATGGGGAATTTTCGCGGGCTTCGTCTACGGGCTCGTTCATGCTTTGCTGCCTGGTAGCTACATAATCCACCCAATTCAAGGATTGTTAGATTATCCATTGGCTTTTTCCGCTTTAGGCCTCGCTGGTCTTTTCAAGAAAATACGCACCGTAGGACCAATAGCAGGCACCACATTGGGCATCTTAGGCAGATTTGCATGTTCCTTCCTAGCGGGCCTATTGTTTTTCGTTCCAAACCCCTTTTCAACAGAAGGAATAGTGGCATCTGCAGTCTATAACGGAACCTACCTCATCCCAGAGTTCGTCATCACCGTGATCGTCCTATATGTGCTGCTTGGAACAAGACTTCTGCATATCTACGAGTAGCCATAAACCCCACACTTCCTTTCGTAGCTCTCCAAAGGCGCAGTACTACAGAATTATTCTTTCAGGGCATGTGTAAACGTTCATACGCATGCCGCGCACGAATCCGACAAGTGTCAAGTTAACCCGTTTGGCAATGGCAATGCCTGAATCTATTGCAGCCGCAACTGAAGCCACTATCGGCAATTTGACCGTCGCTGCCTTCATAACCATGTCGCCCGTCAATCTTCCCGTTGAAACGATGAAGGAATTTCCTAGGTCGGTCCCGCGCATCATCGCGATTCCCACTACTTTGTCTACCGCATTGTGGCGTCCAATATCCTCAGCGAAAGATACACGAGTGCCATTCCCTTCAAAAATTGCGGCAGCATGGACTCCGCCCGTCTTTCGGAAGACAGGGGCTGAATTCAGTTCTTTGACACAATCTAGTATCGTGTTCGCCCTGACCTTCGGGGTCGGCTTGATTTTCGGCAGTTTCCGTGACACTGCATACGATCCCTGTACGCCACATGCCGAAAGGATCACTCGTCCAAACTGTCTTGACAACCTCAGCCTTCTCTTGATGGCTAAACCTGGAATGAACTTCACTCGGCAAACGGCGTCTCTCACCTTCACTTTTTCTATTTCGGATAGGGATTTCAGTATTCCTTCGGAAGCTAGATGCCCTATCGCCAGCTGTTCCAAGTTCGAAGGAGAACAATGAATAGATGCGTAAAAAGCTCCATCCAGGAAAAGTTGAAGAGGCTTCTCTTCTGCGACCCAGTCCTTGGCTCGGCGGCACTCTTTCTTGGAAAGGTCTATTTTCAAGATTTCAACATTCTTCATGAATTTCACTTCTTCAATTCTGACAGAACGAAGTCGACAATCTCGTCTGCAATGCTGAGTTTTGTCACTGACTGCAATCCACGCCAGCCAGGCTGACTGTTAACTTCGACGACCACCGATCCAGATGGGCTTTCCAGTATGTCTACTCCTGCGATCTTGCAGTCGATAGACTTGGCAGATTTCACAGCTAGATCTTCCATGGATTTTTCAAGTTGTATTCCGTGAGGTTTTGCTCCCTGACTGTAGTTAGTCTTCCAATTGTCTGCAACTCTTCGCATCGCGGCAACGACGCGATCACCGACTACAAAAGCGCGAATGTCAGAAGAACCGTGACTTACAAACTCCTGAAGATAAATCACTCCATGAAAGAATGTCAACGATCTGAAAACGGTCGAAGCAACCTCAGGATCATTAATCCTAGTGGCGCCGATTCCTCTCGAACCAAATAGCGGCTTGACGACAACATCCCCGCCGAGTTCCTTGAATGCCTTCAATGCCTCGTTTACATTTTCTGTTGCGGCTGTTCTGGGCACTGGTATGCCTTTTTCTTCCATTATGGTTAAGATGTCATACTTGTCGACGCAATGTTCAATGGCTTCAGGCGGGTTTATGACGTACGTGCCTGAACGTTGAAGTTTATACAAAACGTCCATTCTGAAGACGAGTTCTTCTAGCGAGCCTCTTCCGATCGGTCGGATTATCAACGCGCTTAACGACCCAACGTCAAGATTTCTGACGGCAGAATCAGGTTTGTAACCAACGTGTGCGATCAGCTGAGGAAAACTGAAACAGACAGGCGAAATGCCGCGCTTTTTCAAAGCTTCATACAATTGAGATGAGCTGTAAGAGCCCTTATTGCGCGTAACGATTCCAATCTTCAAAAAACGTCTCTCCATGGTCTGAACTGTGAGGAATGCTACACCCTGCATTCTTAAAGCTTCTGCGCTGGGATGTTGCTTAAAACTTGTGAACGTAAGACACCAGTTGTTTTGCGTTCTCGTAAGCGTCGGACAGACTCACGTCCAAATAAGCTCCCCACGCGTTGCAGTAGGGTTCGCCTTTCCGTGAAAAAAGAGTCAGGACTTTGCCTTCATGATTCATCTGGAACCCGTCGCTGCACGGTTCATGTCCCCTAATGAGTATTTGGACGTCGAGAGCCTTCAAGACCCTATCTGTGACGTCCTTGCCAAAGAGTTTGCCTGCGCCTCTCGGCGATGGATACACGCCTTGAAACGACTCCACAGGATCGCTCCACAACAGCTCCTCAAAAAACGTTTGTCTAGGATGAGTTTCATGTGCGTACGCAAAATCGTTGATCGTGCGCGCACGCTCGGGCAAACCTCCATGAACCATCAAATAACGTTTTTCCACGGACACTGAATTGTAGAAACACGGAAAAAGCCCGATTATTTTACTATATGCGGTCTCCCAATCCTTTCCGAATCTGGCATGAAACTGAGTTGGCAGATCGTGTGGAGATGCAAGAATGTCGCTTGGTCCTTCATGGTTTCCGCGCATTAGAACGATTTGTGCAGGATATTGAAGCTTCAGCTGCAGAACCGTATAGTAGACCTCTGCAGAGAGTTCTCCGCGATCCCCATAGTCTCCAAGGAAGATTAGTGAAGTATTCTCGTGCTCCCGCATTCTCTGGAGAATTCCGCTCTGTTGGAGAATCTGAACTAGGCTTTCCAAGTCGCCGTGAAGATCGGAGATTACCACTGCTTCGCCCGAAGGCTCTATCTTGACGTGCTTCCCAAGAATGCTTAGACGTCCTATCGACCCATCTTCTCCCTGAAATATACGTGCCGCTTGGTCCACTACTTCAACAAACTCGTCCACCGTCGTTTCCATCGCTTTTTTCACGATATATTCGAGACCGCTCGGCAACAACCTCGGCCTCGTTTCAAGCAATCATGATCTTCTTTGTCATGAAACTAAATACGTTCTTCTCTATTTCGCCCTTGACACTGCGGATTTTCTCAGCAGTCTCTTTACAGTTTCGGTTGATTGTGAATTCTTCTGTTTCCAGAACTCCTTTCTTGCGCGTCAAGTTGTCGACGTGCTCACAGAGTTTCGTTAAGTCTCTTTGCGTCACCGCGACCTCTTCCGAGGTCGACAGTTCTGCTTTTCGAGCCCTCGCTTCTCTGCTTTGCTTATGCAACGTCGCTAACGAATCGTTGTTCACGATGTTTTTTATGGCTTGCTCTGCTTTGCGGACCTTTTCCGGTTTCAGCTTTAGCTTGTCTTCAATGATGCTTCGCCGCAGTTTCTCAAGTATTTGTTTAAGCAATGGATAACCTATTTCTTCAGTCGAAAGCGCCTCGAACGGGTTCTCCAAATATTGCCCGAGCTTCGTGAACTCCTCAGGCGTGAGACCGCTTCCTGAACCATGAGTGGCGAGCGCTTGAAGCTTGATGAATGGCTTTTGAAGGTGTTGCAGGTTGTGTTTTGCTTCCACTGTGAGCGATTCTATTTCACCTCCAGTCTGGCTCAGTTGACCCACCCCGCCTTTTGTCTTCAGTTCCAAGATTCTTCCATGCGTCTCTGCGATCTCTCTTTCGACGACCACCTTGTCGCTTCCCACTTCCATCTTGTGAACCTCGAGTTCCTTGAACTGTCTTTCTACCCCAACGAGTTTGTCGATCAGCTGAAAAGTGTCCTCCAAAGTCTTGGTTTTCACGTATTCCTTTGTTTGAAAGCTGTCCATTTCCTTCCACAAGAACTTAGCTTTTTCAAATACTGTTTGGAACTTCCGTCTGTCAAGAATGAAGAACGGTGAGATCCGAGGAAAATAATTTCTAATGTCGAGTTCAGTCACCGTGAACGCCTTTTGTGTGTCTTGAAGGAGGGCGCTGAAGCTTTCATACGTAACTTTTTCAGGAATTTTCAGTTGGCGAATTCTCTCGGTCCACAGTTTTGCCAGCTTGTTAAGGGCTCTCGCCCTACCGTAGATCTTCATGTTTCTCCTTTCAATCTCTTTAGCGCTGTTGTCCAAAAGCATCTTGGAGGTCTCAGCAAGACTATTGACGGACTTGCCCATTTCCTCCACAAGTTTCTGGGCTCTTACATGAACCGGGTTGAAGATCGACGCTGTCTCGCGTTCAAGCCACGCTTTGATGTCTGCAGAGGAGAATTTCAATGTTTCAGACAAAGATTCTTCCCATTAGCAGATACACATGAGGAATATTTATGTTTCAAGCTCTAGCGACCGTACCCTTTAGTGAGTAGCTACTCTTAAATAAAGACACAGTTCATACCTTCTGGCAAAACCACGGGGGATATCTTGAACACAAAGACTCTGGCTGCGATAGTTGTTTTCGCTGCTTTGGCAATCGTTCTCAACCTGTCGCCGATAAAGATTCCAGCATGGTACGCACCGTACTTGATATACCAGATTTGGGAGATACCGATCGTGACGGCTTTCCTTCTCTTTGGAGCTGTAGTCGGAGTCTCAATAACAATCATAAACACTCTGGCATTGTTTGCGTTTTTCCCTGGAGCCCTTCCTACAGGACCAATGTACAACTTGGCTGCTGTGCTCAGCATGCTCTTGGGAATAGGCCTGACCAGAATAGTGTTGAAGAAGCATTTGTTGGCACATGAGACCCTCGTTGCTGGCCTTTACACTGTTTCAGGCGTGATGTTCAGGACCGCTTTCATGGACATTGTGAACTATTCGTTGCTTCGTTTTCCGCCTCCAATCGGCTACGATTTCAAAGAGCCAGCAATACTCGCGTCTATTCCTTTGGTGACGATATTCAATTTGACCTTGGCACTCTACACGATTCCAATCGGCTATTCCCTCGCAAGAATCTTAGAATCGAGCTTGAAAAAGTCCAGTCTAAACTTGAAGTAGTAGCCTACTTTTCGTATCCGAATGATTTCTCCAGAATATCCGGCATAATTTGCCCTGCCAGGAACACGCGACCAGTCTTCGCATTATTGACGACGACTACTGCCGGTGCGAAGAGGTTTGGATCTATCTTGTAGAAGTCATATTTTGCTGCTTTGAAGATTTCTATGAAAGGCGTTCCGAAGGTTTTTGACGCGTTGGATGGAGCACTTTCCACTATCTCCTTCAGTTTGTTTTCGTCTTCAAAGTTGACAGTGTAAAAGGCTGTTCCGCCGTAGAGAATGGCGTCGTTTGTCCTTGCCATTGCCGTCGCAAACTCGGGGTGAAGCGTCGGGATGGGTGCGCATCCCCAAGCACTGAGAATCGTTTTGGAGTCTAGTCCAACTTTTCTGAGTTTGTGGATTCCGGTTTCAAGGACTCTTCCCGAAATTTGAATGGCGCCCACCAAGCTGTTTGTTGGGGTCAAAATGACTGCTAGCTTCTCTGGTTTGACGTGGCAGTCTTTGCTGATTCGTTGGATCAATTCTGCAGACGGAAATTTCTCCGTTTCCAATATGATAATAGCTCTGTCGCTCGTATCTTTGTACCCGATTTCTTCATAGATTTTTCCAGGCCTCAAGGCCAGAGCTCGAGCAGGTCCAGAGCCTATTGCCGAAAACGATTCTCCCTTTATGTTCCAACCTGCAAATTGGGAGCCCAAGGTTGCGATTAATGGATGATCCGTGTAGACGAAAATCGATGGCAGTTCAAGACTGCCGTACTGTCTGCATATTATTCGGGCATTTCCTAGTCCGCCCATGCATATTTCGGTTATCAGTCTGCCGGCTTGAAAACCGCCCTTTGCGTTGATGCCAGCATCTATTACAGTTGCTCCTTTCCGTATTTTTTGTACTTTCACCTGACAGAAATCGGCGTTCCGAAGTATTACTTCCAGAAGCCGCCACGCTAGACGGTTTACGCTCAAGGCATCCTTCAAGTTCTTCTTTCCTCACAGAAACTTTTCGTAAGAGCCTAGCTGTGGATTCTTGTGCTTTGAAACATAAAGCTTGCCTTTTCCACTCTCTGCAAGATCTCCGAGAAAAAGGTAGAATGGACCCTGGGCTGTTTCGTTCTCATCGACTCTGACTCTTGGTCTAATGCTGTCCACTGTGAAAGTCGGTAGAATAGATTGTAGCTTTCCGCTAATGATGATTTTGCCGTCAATCATGCAGGCGCCAGGTCTTTCATCGCAGTTACCTTGCACGTGGATTGTGCCGTTGTGCATTCGCAAGCCAACGAATTGGCCCACGTCTCCGTTGATTCTTATTAAGCCTGCTTTCATGTAGGCCCCCGGTTCGTTTCCCACGATTCCCTCGACGTCTATTCTTCCACCGTGCATGCCTTTTGTGCTGCCACGGTAGGGCGCGGCCAAGTAGTCTCCAGCGTTGCCGTGTATCTCGATTGTGCCTCCCTTCATCATCGACCCAGCCCATGCGCCTGCGTTTCCATGAACAACAATTTTGCCGCTTGCCATTTCTTCGCCCAGGTGCATGCCAACGTTTCCGCGGATTGTAATTGTGCCCTGGTTCATTTTGGACCCTATCCGCCGGACTTTGCTTACGTCACCTTCAATCACTATTTCAATGGGACCCGATGGCTGAATGTCATTTGAATCTTCGATTTTGAAGAGGTCCGCTAGCTTTCTCTGCTTGTTGCCTGCCCAGGCTTTCATGTGGCCGATTTCACTTGCCTTTTTATCTTGGAAAAGATCGGGGTTTATGCACTCTGCGATAACTGGAAACTTGAACGTCTTCGCGGGTTGGAGCCTGATCAACTAGACTGCAGCCTCCACAGGAATCGGGTTTGAAGCCTTCAGACACTCACTGGCAACGGGGTAATTTTCAAACTCTACAGTCCAGTACTCTTTGAAACGTTTCTTCAAGTCGTCCGTCACTTCGGCAGGTTCTGAGACTTTAACGTCAAGCCACATCGTCGAGCCGTCAACGTGTCTCACGATTTCACCGTTTCGCGAAACGATTTCTCCCCCTTTGACCGTGTATGCAGCTCTCCTGAAAGCTTTCCTCACGCTCCTGTATTTCCGCGACGGATCGGTCTTTTCCGGGTTGACGTCGTAAACCGCCATGTCAGCGTCTGCGCCGACTCCCAGGTGACCTTTATTCTTGAGCCCCAAGGCTTTGGCTTGCCCAGCCCGCGTCTTGATCGCAATCTCGTAGAAACTTAACTCGCGCTCTATGGAAGAAAGTAGACTCTGATTCCTGGCCCGCGGGTTGATCCTTTTCATGCTGGCTTCTCTTGCCTTCTTGCTCATGAGCCACGCAATTATCTTCGGGTAGGCGGTGAATGGACCTGCGTTCGGATGATCCGTGGTCAAGAAGATTTTCCATGGATCCTTGATCAACAGTGCAAGTTCCAGCCCGATTGACCATTGGACCGCGTGGACGAAGCTCCTGCGACGATAACGGAAGGGAACGATTCCTGCGCTCGTCTCCGTTTCGACATCATGGTTCACCCACTTGTTTCCAGTGAGACCGTAGAGGTCATACTGGAATGGACCGTCAGCGGTCATGGTGGTTGTGTCGGTAAATATGATCTGTCCCATGTCCAACGTGACATGTGAGTGGGCGTTAACGTATCTGGCGATATCTTCTGCGCCAGATTCCATTGTTCTCCAGTCGTCGCCCTTGAACGCTGAGAACTGGCAATGGGTCACATGAATTACAGGCTTGTCTTTAGAGGCGAGATCTTCGACGCTCTTCATCGTCTCCAACGCGGTGAGGTAGTTGCCGGGTTTTCCCAGGTTGTTTGTGTGGAGATGAATCGTGTGTGGCAGCTTCAGAAGCGAGTTTACCTTACAAAGTCCCCGGATTATCTCGCGTGGAGTGATGCAGAAGTATGGAACCTGGTCGTCGAGACTCTTAACGTTGTGGCCGAAACCCCAAGCCTCCAGCCCACCTGGGTTGACGACTTTAATGGCGTAGCCCTTCGTAGAATCCATGATCCAAGCAACGTGCTTTGCACACTCTTCAAAGTCATCTTGTGCAAGGTATTCGAGCACAAACCACCAGTCACCTAGAAGCGGATACGAAGCCTTGTCAACCATTGGAGTATCGTTCAGCTCTTCATGCGTGTGTTTCGCTTCAAGAGGGGGCATTGAAGGGTTCATTATCGTCGTGTACCCCATTCGCGAGTACCGGTAGCCTGTGGTGAAAGTGGAGGGAATCGAGCGACCCACGCCAGACCGAGTGACTGTAGTTTTCGTTTCGAAATCCTTGAAGTGGTCTTCTGGCCTCAACAGTCTTCCGCTGTTGACCTCGGCTCCTGCGACGTGGGTGTGAATGTCCACGCCTCCGGGCATGACTATCATTCCTGAAGCATCGACCACAGTTGCCCTGCGTTCGTCAACTCTTTCAACGATTTTTCCATCTTTGACAGCAATGTCCATTTTTTGGCCGTCGATGCCGTTCAAGGGATCGTACACGAAACCGTTCTTCACGATCAGCTCCGTCTACGCCGCCTCCTTTGCCGAGGTGCCCTTTATCCTCCGCACCTCCCTGAGTATCATGTTCAATATTGCTTCATCAGAGATCACCCCGGGCGGTGGGTTGACGATTTTCTTCAGTGACAACGGTACGTGATCCATGCGATACGCTGTTCCTGGGGTTTCTATGCCCACGAAGGTCGCTGGAAACACCACGTCAGCCATCTGACTCGTTGGGTTCATGTGGGGGTCTATCACGATCAACGGGTTCCTGACCAAGTGTTGGACCGCTACGTTGGGGAAGTTTGAGACGGGGTCAGAAGCAACGACCAAGGCAGCGTCGGTCTCTCTGCGCATGAGCACGTCCACGGCAGAGGTTTCTCCTGGGTTGTACCGTGGATAGCCCATAGAAAAGTCAACTGCGTACGGGTAGCCTGTCTGCCACGCAAAAACTGTGTCCGCGCCTGTCACGTTGAAGTGCCCCCGCATGGGCATTATGACGAACTTTGTCCGCGTGTTCAAGTCTCTTGTCAAGGATATTGCAGCGTCGACGTTTCGAGCCTTGCCTTTGCTCATGGTCAGGCCGAGGCCGAAGAAGATCACTCCGAAATTGCATCGTACCATAGCGTCTGCCACTTCTTCAAGGTATTCGACGGGAACTCCGGCGACTTCGTTGACCTCGAGTTCTTGATCTCGGATCAGCGCCCTGAAAGCCTCAAGAAGTTCATAATCTTTATTCGGTTCGACCTGGATGAAATAGTCAGCGACGTCCGCGGTTCTTGTTTTTCTTACGTCTACGACTACGAGTTTTCTGCCCTCCTTCAAAATCGCGGGGCATGGTCCTTTTTCAGACGGTGACACAACTTTTTTCTGTGCTTGCTGTATTCGTCTCAGCGTGCTGTCAACCTTTTTTCTAGCAGCGGCAGCTTTGGTTCTGTTGAGGTAATCTTTCCATTCGCTCTTCTCGAATTTGCCTTCCGAGAAATCTGTGTACCTTTCTATGTGTCGCGGGTGTGAGCTCCAAGGGTTGCTTCCCCAGTAGATGATGAGGTCTGCGCGATGCCTGATTTGCCCAAGGGTGCAAGTTGGCAGTCCAACGTCTTGTATGGCTAGTGCAGACGGTCCGTGGCACACTGTTGAAGTGTTGTCGAGGAGTCCTCCGACCTGTTCGGCGAGTTCAATGCCCACGCGTATGGCTTCGCAGCTTGTGTTGCTCCAACCGTACAGCAGGGGGTAGCTTGCGTCAGACAAAATCTTGGCCGCTACAGCAATTGCTTCCTCGAGTCGCACTGGAACGAGCTTGCCGTTTTTCTTCACAAGCGGCTTCAAAGGTCTGTGACTGCTGCTGTAACCGAGGAATTTGGCTTCGGACATGGAGCAGCCATTCCTGACCTTTGCGATAACTCCATTCTTGACGGTGAGCTCTATGTCGTCACAAAGGCAACCGCACACAGGGCAGGTCACCGCACTGATTACCGGCATTTTAGACGTCTCCAAACTTTTCTGTGAGCAGCTCTTGCAGTTTGAGCACTCGCTTTTCCTGTGCGGGTTCAATTTCTGCCGGGATTCCTTTCAGTGAAGGCATGCCGATGCTGTCGGTTGACGGGTCAACAATGACGTTTGCCCACGGCCCGTAGGGAACGAAAACCACACCCTTGTGGGGTCCGCGGGGAGATTTGACAGCTCTCAGGATGACTGAGCCGAAGGCCGTTGAAATGGACACGTTAGAATCTTCCTTTATTCCTAGCGTACGTAAGTCCTCGGAATCTATGAAACAGATTGACACGCTCTCTGCGTACTGTTCTGAGGATTTTCCGAACTCTCTTCCCACGCCTTGCTCTATCGTACGCCCGGTCAGCAAGACCACCCGCAGCCTTCGACTCTCAGCCATTCCTAATACACGACTCAACTTTTTCCGTCTTGGTTTCAGCATCCTTCTGAGAGAAGGATTGAGCTTTTTAAGGTAACTAGGTTTGAAATCCAAATATATCGTGAGCAATGCAGAACGAGAAACAGATCCTAACCAACAACCAGGCATGATTTACGGCCTGTATCCGGCAAGAACCTTTATGGCCAGTGCTGCTGCGATTATGTCGGCTGTTGTCCCCGGGTTCAGGAGATTGCTTTGCTTTCTTAGTTCCTTGTCAAGTTTGTCAAGAGCTTTTTTTCCAGCAGGGGTTTCGACTCCGCCGAGTTCCACAACCTCTTTCGCTCGTAGTGACACTTCGCGCGCCTTTTGAATATTGGTTTTTCTGGCGATGAAAGTGTCTGGAACTTTGGCGAGAACCTCTAGGAAAGTCTGTATCGTCGCTGAGCTTGGGTCTGATGTTCGGTCGAGGTGTTTGGACAGAGAGGGGTAGGCAAGGTCGAAGGTTACGTGGTAGTTGTTGACGTATTCTGAACAGATTGTGTCATAAGTTTCGGCTATCTTGAAGACCTCGTACAGCGATACCTTCTTCTGGAGTATTCTATTCTTTGAGGCGGGGTCGTTGACATCAAGGTCTGGAGCCTTTCCGAGCCCGCTGGGACTGGCGATTTCAATGGCGTCATAAACGTCCACTGCATCCTTGGGCGTCGTTGACGATGTGATGAGTTTCAGGTTCTTTCTTAGGTCGCCGACAGCGAAACCTGCATCTTTGAAGATCATTCCTGCTGCTACTGCCATCGGCGAAAGAAGAATAATGGTCCCGAGGAGCGTGTTTCCACCGTGTTGCCACACCGCCGTTTCAGTGACGCAGTTCTTGATGATCTTTCCAACACCGACTTTGGCAAAGTCTATTTCCCCTTCGGAAACGGCAATTCCTCTCCGAGCCCCGGATTCCAGTGGAGGTGCTATGGCGACGGCGGAAGCAAGAAAATGCTCGTACCGTGTGTTCTCAAAATCGGTGACAACGTTCACGTTGCCCGGCTTGTGCGCGCTGGCCTCAAGTAGAATTGCCAATTCGAGACATTGCGCAATGTTCCTTGCCTTGTCTGAACGACTCATTTTCAAAGCCTCCTTGAGGCTAGACTTCTCTTGGAAACTTTTATTAACGTTGTGTAAAAGACTACACGGGAAGTTAGCAATCTACACAGGGTGCTCCGTTGAAGATAACTGCTACTAAAGTCGCGTTGGTTGCTGTTTTCGCTGCCTTGCAGGCAGTGTTGAGCGTTTTTCCTTTTACAATGACGATCGGGGTCAGCGGTCAGATAACCCTTGGAGTGATTGGTGGTCCTTTGATTGGGATCCTGTTGGGACCTTTCTTCGGTGGGTTGGCAGTTCTCATCGGGTCCTTGGTGGGAGTTGCCCTGAACCCTGCGGGAGCTATATTTGGTTTTTTCACTGTAATCCCGCCTGCAGTAGGCGCTCTTTCTGCGGGATTCACAAGATTGAGGAGAGGATACGTTGCGGGGTTGATTATTCTTGCTTCCCTGTTGATTTTTTACGGCGACCCTGTTGGGAGAGAGGTTTTCGCTTACACGTGGTTTCACATCATCGCCATGGTAGTCGCCTTCTCATCGATCGCCTATATTGAGAAGCCGACCCGCGGCGTCTATGATACCAGAAGGTCAATGGGAGGCATTGCAGTGGCGGCCCTCGTCGGTGTGCTTTCGGACCATATTGCTGGAAGTGCAATTGCCGCGTGGTATTTTTCTCCGACTCCGCCTGCGTGGTGGTACGGTGCGATGTTCATTTACCCGTTTGAGAGGATAATCGCTTTTCTGCTGACGACGCTAATTGCGGTTCCAGTTTTTTACAGCCTTGAAAGATCTGGATTGGCTGAAAAACTGAAATAAGCTGCGCGATGAACTCAGGTTCCATAGTTGGCAGATGCTTGAAATGAAGGCGCGTGAAGGTGATTTCGTAAAAACTTGTGAAAACTCGTTTTTTGACGTCAAAGGCCTTGTTCATCCTCCCGGTCGGGTAGTTGCCTTCATACGCTATTTTCCTGATGAGAAAGGAAAAAGAGAGAAGGATGGAACAGCTTATGGAAAAGTTTACTCGTTTTCGGAAAGATATGAACTGCTCAAGAGGAAATTCCCCAAGTACGTTGTTCATGACGGGGTTTTTGATGAGATGCTTTGTGAAGTACCTGAACGCGACATCAGGAAACTTTATGATCCGATTGGAAGACTGTCCCAGCTCAGAACCTCTAAGAGTTTGGATCTGCTTGAGGAGGAAGCGCTTCATTTGGTTGAAAAGCTCAAGGAAAGGTCAAACATTCCGTGGAACGCGTTTGGGATTTCAGGGTCAATCTTGGTGGGTCTCCACAAGGCGGGGTCCGATCTAGACTTAATTGTGTATGGTTCTGACAATTGTCGAACAGTCCATTCTGAACTGCGAGAATTGTTGAAGGAGTCGGGTTCACTGTTCAAGCCTTACGGCGCAGATGAATTGGAAAGCTTGTTCGGTTTCCGTTCGAAGGACACGATCATAAGCTTGAAGGATTTCGTTCGAACTGAATCGAAGAAAGCTTTTCAAGGCAAGTTTGCGAGAACTGACTATTTCGTTCGCTTCGTCAAAGATTGGAGTGAAATTCACGAAAAATACGGCGACGTTCGGTACAAGAATGACGGTTACGCAAAGATCAAGGCCACGGTGGAAGACGATTCAGAATCTATCTTCACACCCTGCAAGTATCGTCTTCAGGGAACAACAATACTGGATGGTCCGAAGCACGGTGGAATAAGCGAAGTTGCTTCTTTCCGCGGAAGATTCTGTGATCAAGCCCGAGACGGCGATTCGATAGTTGCCCAAGGCAAAGTTGAAAAAGTCACAGACCTCAAGAAGGATCGCGAGTACTACAGGCTTCTGATAGGCAACAAACCTTCAGATTACATGATAGTGGTCTAGAAAATTTAATTCTTGACCTTGAGAACCTGCTCATAATACCTCGGACAATAAGTGAGTACGATTTGAAGGAAATCGCTATCTGGAGCCGATACTTTCTCTAGGTTGCCTCTGACGTCAACGATTTCTCCCTCTTTTGCTTGCATCCGGAACTCTTCCATGTATGAGACGATTCGTTTGGTCTCCATTGCTTCTCTTGGTCCTTCACAGATTTCCTGCGGTTCGATCCTGTAGACGGATGGTATGAATGGGGATTCGTGATCGTCCTGCACTTTGGCCAGAATATGGATCCACCCTATGGGGGTTATTCTAGTTCTGGAGTCGTATTCGTTGCAGATTTCGTTCCAGTTCTTCACAGGTTCAAACTCTGTTTTTATTGTCCTTCCGCTTTTTTGATCCTGAAATAGGGCGTAGGTCAATTTTCTTTGTTGGTGCCAAACGTACTCTTTGAAGCTGAGATGGCGAAACTTCCAGTTCTTACTTTTGACTGTTTGATCGGCCCCAAATTCATTTCTAAACACGACCGAGTCAGATTCGTAGAGTTCGTGAAGTGTCTTCCGAAGCCCTTCTAGGTTTCTTCCGCCATAGACTACCAGATCTATGTCAGAGAGTTTTGGATGGTGGAAACCGTGGAGCAGCGAACCGAAGACGCCGAAGTCCTCGAGAGACAAATTGGAGGATTCTGACACGACGTTTACCACGCTCCGCATGGCCGAAACCAGATCGTCATCTACTTTCCTATCGAGCAGTTCCTGAAGAATCTCGTCTGGTTTTCTTGTGGTGAAGACATCGCTGAAACTTACGCCGATGACCTTCTTTTTCAGCATTTTATGAAGTATCATGTATTTGGGGTATCTGTCTTGGATGAATTTCCAGCCTTCGTCTTCATAAAACTTGTAAAAGAGTTCTTCACGTGAACCCCTCGGTGCTCTGGGATCGTCAGATTTGAAGATTTTGGAAGACCCGTATTCGGCATCGCAGATGAAGGATGCAGACGGGTGTGAGTAGCCAAGGACACGGAATATGATACCTTCTTTTGTGATTATGGCGTCGCGGTCGCGGAGTCTCAAAGGGGCCAAATGTGTTCGTCCTCGCTAGTGCCGGTGCCGACGACAACCTGATAGAAGGCTTTTCTCGTTTCAACGTTTTCGACTCGTTCGAGCATGCCGGAACCACGAATGGTGTCGTCTTTTCGGGCCACGTTTCTGTAGTAGCCAATCATCGAGACCACGAATGTTGGAATAGTTGCCTCCTGCAGTCTTGATGCTGTACTCGTTGGTTCGTAGTCTGAAATTCTGTAGATAGCTGGGCGAAACATAGCTTCAGTATCATCGGATATCTTGCATCGGAATTCTATCTGTTTGATGGGTGAATACCTGGAGAGGCCATAGTTTGGGTTGATTTCTTCTTTCTTGCGAACAGCGTTATACATGAACAGCTTGCCCTTGTATTTTGCCTTGTATCGTCTTGCGGCGTCTATTCGGTTTTTCCAGACGTAGGTGAGCGTTCCGCGCTTGGAGAGCTTGTCGATTGTTGTTTCAAGTTTTCGGAAATTCTGTGCTCCATAGACGACCAGATCAATGTCGGATTTTGGAGTGTGCATGTTCAAGGCGATTGAGCCGTGAATTCCGAAATCATTGAAGCTGATGTGCGATTCTCTTGAGAGCATTTGGATAAGGTCGAGTGCGGCAGTTTGAAGCGGGTCTTTCTCTTGAACTGTTGCCAATCGTTGAAGACATTCTCTTGGAACGTAGACTTCTGCTATTGAGCTGATGGGGGCACTGATTATTTCTTTTGTCCTGAATGGGCAAAAGTATATGTAGTCGGGAAAATCGGCTCTGAAGGTTTCAAGAAAACTGCGATAGTTGTGAGCCGTATAGAGCTGTTCTGCACGAAAGACTCGAACCTTCCCGTAATTCCAGCTGTTTTTGAGGTATTTGAGGTTGAAAAGATTCTTGAACTTCGCAGGGATGTACTTCAGAAAAGCGAAGACTCGGGCTTCGGGATGTTCGTATCCGAAGACGTTGAAAATGAAACCCTCTTTCGTAACGAAAGTGTCCCCGTCTTCAGGAACCCAGTTTCCCAGATCCGTTGTAGAGCACCGCGATAGACTGTGGCTGGAACGCTAAAAAACCTATTGCAGAGGGACATAACGCTTAAAGCATCATTGCTGCAAAACAGAATGAAGTGAATCGGTTTGGATGAAGACTCACACCCATACGTAGTATTCCTTCCATCCGAACACAAGGTCAGAATACTGAGTGCAATCTTCGGGTCAAGGGCAGCTGTGGACATTCTCAAGTTTTCGTTGAAGCAGGGGATTTCAAAAAAGGTTTACCAGAACGAGCTTGTCAAGAAGCTTTCTTATTCGAACAAGACGCTGATCGAGAATTTGAAGTCTCTTACAAACCTGAAGATCCTGGAAGAAAACATGGAGAAAGCTGAAAAGAATGGGCGAATCGTGTGGGTGAAGATCTATCAACTTTCTGAGGCTGGAAAGTGGTTTGCTCTGCTTTTGGCCGAAAAGAAAGATTTGTCTGAAAGCGAAAAAGCCCAAATTCTGGAGAGCCTATTCAGAACATACATACGATGGGTCAAAGATCTTTCAGCCAAACTGAACGTCAGCAGGAGCAACCTAGAAAAAGCGTTCAGGGAAGAAATGAAATAGCGTGAAGCAACGATGAATCCTAGAGTAATAGCGATCGTTGGGGGAAAAAAATCTGGAAAAACAACAGCAATTGAATTGCTTATCAAAGAGCTTGCCGGAAGAGGTTACAGAATTGCAGCTGTGAAGCACATTCCGGAGCCGAATTTTACTATTGACGAAGAGGGAAAGGATACCTGGAAATACGCTCAAGCTGGAGCCACAACAGTTATCGCGGTGTCTTCGCAAGAGATAGCAACGATCGAAAAAGTGGCGCCAGCTAGCTTTTCGCTCAAGAAGGTTCTGCAGAAGTGCAGAAGCAGCGATGTGGTGTTTCTAGAAGGATTCCGGGATCTCGTTGTCAAAGACAGCAGGATCGATAAGATACTCGTGGTCAGCTCGGCAGAAGAAGCCGCAAAAGATATGAAGATATTTCATCCGATAATGGCGATGACAGGACCAGTTCAGCCTAGAATAGGAGGGCAACAAATTCCCTACGTGAACGTTATGAAGAATCCGAAAAAGTTGGCGGACCTGATCGAGAGAACCCGCCTCAAAAAAAAGCCGAGAAATGATTTTCTAATGCCCATAGCATAATTACAAATACGTTCATCATCGTAAAGTTTATCCGAACATCCCAACAGCTGTTTGATTGATATCCAGAAGTTTAGGAAGACTGGTGCATGGAAACCGTGACCATGATCATTACCAGTTCTCCTTATGGCGATGAGAGAATCTGGAATGCTCTGAGACTGGCACAGGCATTGTCATGTTCTGGCTTAAAGACAAAAGTGACATTTTTCTCATCGGAGACGCGGTTAACGCCGCCAAGAAAGGCCAGAAGCCTCCAAAAGGCTTTTCGAACATTGAGAAAATGCTTGCAGATCTCGTGAAGGTGGGCGCATGCGTGAACGTCTGCCACATGAGTATGAACCAGAGAGGACTGACAGAAGAGGATCTGCTCGCGCGAACAAAAATGGGTAATATTACTGGGCTTTCAAAGTGGATAGAAGAGAGCGAAAAAGTCGTGTCTTTCTAGAATTTTCAGGTTTTTCGTGCGGCTCAACTGGTGCAACATGAGTGGTGTTGTAGCTGGGTTATGGGGCTTGGAGACATTATCTGAGGGGGAGATGGGAGAAAGGAGATAGATGAAAAACTTTACGGTAATTCTCCAAGCCTATCCACCCGCCATCAACACGCTCTTGTTGAATCATCACCTTCTAGAGAGCTTTGAACGCGTCAAACCATCTGTTGTACATCGTTAACATGTCAACTGAAACGCTTGGTTTTCGTTCTTCAAGTATCGTTGTGAAGTCATTCATCGTCAGAAGCCTTGGCTTTGCCATCTTGTCACTTGCTTGTCCTGATTCGAAGAATTCTCCGATAAGGCTCAGTTGAGCTGATTGATTTACGTCTCTTATGTCGCTTCCCGAGAATCCTTCTGAAAGCCTCGCCAACTCGTGTAGATCAACGTCTGGACCCAGTTGCAAGTTGGCGACGTAAAGCTTGAACATCATCAGCCTTGTATGGTGGTCCGGAAGTGGAACGAGTATTCTTTTCTGGAACCTTCGTATGAAAGCCCAGTCCAAATCCCAAGGTTTGTTTGTTGCGCCGATCACGTACACGTGAAGGTTCTTGCCTTTGTCCACGATTCCGTCCATCTCTTTCAGGAACTGGTTTCGCACGCGGATTTCTCCGCCGACTTCGTTTGTGTGCTTGCCCATCAGAGAGTCCAGTTCATCAACGAACACTATGGCTGCTTTTCCTTCCTGCGCAGATTTCCGTACGTTACCAAAAAGTCGTGCAACGTTCTGTTCAGCTTCGCCTAACCACTTGGACATTACTGAAGCAGCGTCAATCGAGACGAAGGTTGCATCGATCTCGGTGGCTACGGCAGCGGCCAGAAGTGTTTTCCCGCATCCTGGGGGCCCGAACAGAAGTATTCCTCTGGGCCAGCCAAGAGGAAACAGGTCGGGTCTTTGCACTGGATAGATTATTGCTTCTTTGACCGCTTTCTTTGCAGGGTCGAGCCCAACAACTTCGTCCCATTTCACGTTGGGCTTCTCAGCAATGATCAGTTCTTCATAACTGGATTTGCCGCCTTGAGTAGTCTTCGGCTCGTCTCCTTCGCACTCTGCGTGGTCACCGTTTCCTGATTCTGCATGTGCCGCTTCCCGCATTTCTCTTGGACCGACGGCGCCCTGTATTGCCTTTATCCTTTCTTGATAAGCTATTGCCCTTTGCACGTAAACTTTATTTAAACTGTATTCGGGGTAAAGCTGGACAAGCTGTAGAAGACTTTCTATGGCTTTTTGGTACATGGTAATTGCCATGCCTCTTGAGCCTTGCTTGTCCAAGCGAACTGCTTCCAACGCGTAGGTGGTTGCGTTTTTCTCAAGTTCTTGTGAAGCGCTCATAACCTCTATTCTCCCAATTCTATCTTGATTCTGCCTTTAGACCCTAAACTCTGAAGGGTCTTCTCTATCTCCTCATTCGAGGTTTCCAAATCTACTGAACAACGTGTCAAGTCGATTTGGCCGTTGTTTTTCCTAACATAATCTAGAAGAGTGTCTTCTAGTTTTGAATTTTCAACTGTCAAGGAGATTTCCTTGATTTCTGATTTTTTATAAGAAAAGAGGGTTTGAGAAGAATCCTGGTCGGACTCCTCAACTTTCCTTTGACCTGTGGTCTTTGTCATTTCCGAAGAAATGGCAATCATCTCTTTGATCTTGGTGTGCTCTGCTTCAGGTATCTTGGCGGGCGCGGGTGGTTCAGGCAGATCTTCAGCAACTTTTTGCTCAAGATAGCGTGAGACTTCTGTGAGTATTTCTTGGCCACCGATTGTCTTGAAATTGACTGGGATTGTTGATTCGTCGGCTGTTATCTTGGTGGAATATAGTGTTTCGCTTATGGTATCGTTGACTTTGCACAGTTCAGATGAAACATCGGGCAGAACTGAAAGTAGTTCCTGTGAAACGCCTTGAAGGAGCCTTAATGCGGGTTTGAGGTCGACGACTATTTCGCTCAATTCCCTTATTGTTTCAAGCCTGAGAACGACGCGTTCTATGGCCAGTTCCACGTTGTAAAGGAATTGGATGAGTTTCCTGACTTCCGTGATCTCGTTTGCACATATAGATGCGCGATCTTTGTTCTTGTTCCTTAAGGCGCTGACACAAGTTTGGAATAAGACTCTGTCTCTTTCTTTGAGCCTGTGAGATGCTAGTCCAAGTTTGCCCTGCTGAACTTTCAGGGTGTGGATCGAGTGGTTGACGGTCTCACGAAACGGTGGAGGGCGAGAACGAATAAACCCTTTGATGTGTTGTCCCTCCGCCTGCCACTCGCTTTTTCTTGTTCTAAATACCAGTCTTGCCGATTTCTTTGACGTAAACCATTACGGGCGGTTCTGGAAGACCTGGAGAAGATGGTATCGAACTGGAAGCCTTTGGCACGTCAGGCATTTTTATCCTGGCAGGGTCACCTAGCAGGATGTTCGAAAGTTTGCTTCGTGTGAGTTCCAAGTCAGTTTTTTCCGTGTGTGTTCGCTTGAGGTTTCCTTGAATCATTGCCAAGGCAGTCTCGTACGTCTGGTTGTCCATTTTTCCGATCTCGTGTTCGATCTCGAGGTTGACGAACGCGTGGTTCAAACCCTTGATCAAGTCGACGCATTCAGCGATTTCGTCGTCCATATCTTCCATAAGAGATTGAGCCTCAGTCTTCAATTGCGCTAGTATCCCGTCGAAGGTTGTGTGCATGTCGGAGTACATTTCTTTGGGGATTTTCTTCTTCTCTGAAAGGTCCCTGATGGCTTGGTCTTTGCGCCAGATGAGTGGGATCTGGTCCGATAGAATTGCCGCCTGAGCCTTTATGTTAGAGATTAGAGTTATGTTGGCACCGTCTATCTTGAGGTGTTCGGTAGAATGTTTCGAGAATCTTCCATCCCCTAGCTCGACATATACTGCGTCGAATTTTCCGCTTGGCGTCACTGCGAAAGAAGCGATTTTGCCTATTGCACATCCATATTCGTCTTTTACCTGTTTTCCAACGGAAAGAAAAAGATTGGGGTTTTGTGACATAGTCTTCACCCCTCAGTCTAGGAAGTCTCTGTTGAGGATTTCTCGCCTACTGGTGTTGGAAGTCCTGGGATGCCTGGTGGCAGATCTGGGAACTTCTCTTTGATTCTTTGTTCTGCGACTGTTGATGCCTCGGTGAGAATCTTCGTAGCGTCCTCGTTGACGGCGTTGAAGTTCAGTGACATTCCTGTTTCGGTTCCGGCTTCCATCATTATTCCGCTGAGCAAGTTGCCGATTTCGCCAAGTTCGCTTTCTGCTTCGGGGAAGACGCTGACTAGTCCTGATCTGACCGTTCTTAAGACGCCTACTGCTGGGCCGAGTGTTGATACAACGTCGCCTAGTTCGGACACTGTGCGCAATCTTAGTACGATTTGTTCTAGTGCGAGCCTTGCGTTGGTGATGAGTTTCTCCATCTTGCGGATTTCTGCTAGTTCGTTGGCGAAAACATTTGCGCGTGCCGTGTCGTGCTTGGTGTACGCGTCAACTATTCTTGCAAAGATTGTTCTGTCTCTCACGGAGAATTTCTCGCTGGCCTGGTCAAGCTTGTTCACTTGCAGTTCGATGCGTCGTACGGCTCCATCTAAGCGTGGCTTCAACGGACCTGGTGGTTTCACTGCTTCCTGAATTCTGCGTGTAAGCGGTTGCTCTTCTCTTCTAGTTTCCCATTTTTTGCTAAACCTTTCTGACAAATTTAACTACCTCCTGAAAAACAAGAGTCTCATAAAACAATCTTATGCATTGTTAACATGGCTACAATATGTGCGGATATATGTGGGGATATACACCTGAGCTAAAGCAGTTTTGGGCTTTAATTTTCCAACTAAAAGCCAATGTAGCCTCTTTTCCAAGAATAGACAGAAAAGTGTAAGTTAGACTAAAAAGCGGCAAGATTCAATTGCTAACCCAAAGGTGAATCAAATGGGCGAAAGGTTCAAGATTTTTGTCTTCGTCGCAATCCTAGGTTTCTTCGCGGGAGTCATTGCAGACCTCAGTGCCACCTACGTCATTCCAGCGCTTGCAGATATTTTGCCAGCATTTCTCAACGCGAGGTATATGCTGTCCGGATTAGCGGGAGCTTTTCTGACACTCGTCTTGGTCAGCGTCTGGGCCTACATCACAGGTACTCCGGAACGTTAACCTTCCCCTCTCCTTTTCTTTGTTTTCAAGAAGGGTCTCATCCTCCTTTTTATTTCTCTCCCGATTTGGCTTGAGGTGCTTTTGTTCCTCGAACTTGAGTGGCAGAAAACGATCGTCGTCATTCAGCATGTGTGACAAACTCGATCGCCAACGACGCGAATACAGGCAAGCGGCCTTTCATGGACAGTCAACCATATAAGCGATGAGCCGACTACTCAATTCCGTCAGGTTTGAGAAGTAGAAAAAACCTTGACTGAGAAAGGAAACTCTTCCTCTAGCGCTGAAGATCTTACCGGGAAGTTGGATCACATAATTGAGAGGCTCGATTTTCTTGAGAAACTGATCTTAGAGAAGCCGGAGTATGCCGGCTTGGTGGGTTCATTAGAGCTCACCAAATTGGGGGTGGGATTGTATGGTGAATCATTAAGAATGGCTTCTCGCCTCAAAGCCCAGCAGAACGAACTCCAGGCGAGACCTGTCACAGAAGATAAAAACCTAGAGAGTGTCATTGAGGCAAATTTGATTGCCCGTCAGCGAGAAGTCTACTGCGGGGAAAATGTCCACTTAGAGATTCACATTGCCAATCTCGGAGGCGGTGCTGCTTCGTTAGTGAAGGTCGAAGGGATCATTCCTAACGGGTTCGACCTGGTCGAAAAACCCGAAAAAAGTGTGGTCGAAGATGGGTCTGTCAGCCTTGGAAAAAGAAAACTTGCTCCTCTAGATACGACTGAAATCATACTGACCTTGAAAACCAAGAAGAAAGGAGAATTCTTCCTCACTCCCAGACTTCATTATACGGATCAAATGGAGAAGAATAAGTGCTATGAGCTGGAGCATTTTCAGATCAGAGTCAAAGAACTGGGAATCCGCGGTTGGTTGAAAGGAGAATAGAATCTACGCTAACATCTAGCGTCAGCTTTTTTTGCTCGTGTCTACGGGTGTGCAGCATGAAGGGCTGTCGAAGTAGTCTTTTGCGATCCTAATCAGATTTTGATCTTGCGTGAAGAGTGCGGCTCCGTCCATCGCGCGCGTGATCGCTCAGATCATACCAAGGCTCGTGTGTCCTATACAATTACGGCTCTCTCAGAGAAAGGAAACCGATACATCAGGTCTTTCTCAAAGCAGCATTATCATGAGTGGATGATCGACTGGGAGAAAGCCATCAATCACTATTTGCAGTACGGACATGCCCTTCGACATCATTGAATCCTTCAAGAGAAGTTGCAAGCGCGCGGTTTTCCGTATTTCATTTTCAGTCAAGCTGCCCGCGTGTTAATGATTTGCTGAAGAAACTGGGTTTTGAGTGGACTCAGTAGCGGAAAAAGAGGTCATTCGCATAGCGTTCCCGTACCTCGATTTCTTCATAGTCCAAGCTGAAGGGGAGCAACTAAGGATTTCAGTCTTTTGGTCTAGTCGTAAACCAGAATTTTGTGGTAGGAACGGATTGTTCGTAATTCTTGTAGCGCGTGCTGACTGCCTTCTCAACTCTGCCTATCTGTTGACAAAAACAGATTTAAACAAAGATAAGCCTTAGACAGATCGACTCCTAACGATTTGCAGACCACATGAAACAAGGAGAATCATGATGTGTGGCATATTTGGCTTCTCGATGTTGAGGCCAGTGTCTATGGAGAAAGTCTTCAGAATCCTACAGAAACTAGAGGTGCACCAACTCCCTCAAGAACCATCGCCTCTCGGAGGTTACGGTGCAGGAGTGGCGATCCTCTTGGAGGACGGCACTGTTCTGGTTGAGAAAGTCGGAAAAATCGACAAATCACCTGCTCAACTTCTGCCCGGAATGGTCAAGGTCAAAATGGCATCGGTCCTTCTCGGTCACGTGAGAATGCCGAGTCCCGAGTTCATGAACACGGCCAAGTTTAAAGAAACGGCACAACCCTACGTGGTCGAGCGAAACCCAGAATTGACAGTGGCGTCTGTCCATAATGGCAAAATGGAGAACTACAGAGAAGTGAGAGGCAAGCTGGGTTCAGGGCATGTGTTCGAATCTGAAAAACACGAGCTTGTCGATTCAGAAGTAATTCCGCATTTCTTTGAGGAAATGCTCAGCGAAAAGGAAGACGCAAGCCAAGCTCTGTACGAGTATTTCTGTGCAATCAAAGGGTCAAATACAGCCGCAATTCTGCAGGTAGGAGAAGAAAATTCGTTCATACACCTCGTCCACAAAGGACAGACAAGGGGACTCACGGTCTGGACCAACGAAAAGGATGAAATCATCTTCTGCTCAAGGAAGGCACCGCTGATCGAGGAGTTCGGAACGATCCTCACAAAAGGCGATTTCAGAGAAAAAGTCTTCATAGGCTACCACGAAGAAGCGGGACTTGTTCTTTCACGTCGGTTGCGGTTGAAGTAAAGAATAAAGCTTTCAATCGCCCATCAATCTAGGCTTCCAAAATGGTCAAGAACGAACCAAACGTTGCAGCCTTCAGTCTACTCGCAAAGCCTATTCGTAACTCTTTAAATGAATTAGGGTTCACAGAACCGACTCTGCCTCAGAAAATGGCAATCCCGCGCATCATAGCCAGGGAAAACATACTGCTAATCGCACCGACTGGAACAGGAAAAACAGAAGCAGTCTTACTTCCGATATTCTCCAAGCTCATTCAGCAAAAGGCACGAAAGAGCATTGCCGTCATTTACATAACGCCCCTCAGAGCCTTAAACCGCGACCTTCTCAAACGCTTGTCGTTCTGGTCTTCACGGCTGAACATTTCGATCGAAGTCAGACATGGAGACACCGAACGGAAGTTGAGAAGAAAACAAGCGATTTTCCCACCCGAAATTCTCGTAACGACTCCCGAGACACTCCAGGCCATTCTGCCTGGCACGAGGATGAGACAACACCTTGCCAACGTACGATACGTAATCATAGATGAGGTGCACGAACTCGCATCCAGCAAACGCGGCGCCCAACTCTCTGTCGCGCTGGAGAGACTTCAAGAATTTGCTCAAAACAACTGCCAGAGAATAGGCCTATCCGCCACAGTTGGCAACCCTGACGAGGTGGCCCAGCTGATCGCTGGCGCCGGAAGAAAAATCAAAGTCATAGAAGCCTCATCGTTCAAGAGCTACAAGTATCGAGTAGAAAACCCTGACCCAATCGAATCGGACTATGATCTAGCAGCGAAACTTGACACGGCGCCAGAGGCTGCGGCGAGAATAAGACGAATAGCCGAGCTCGTCGACGAGCACAAATCAACCTTGATATTCGTCAATGCCAGAACAATCGCCGAAATGATAGGATACAAGTTCCATCAGCTTGGCAGAAACGACATCGCAGTACATCACGGCTCTTTGTCTAAAGAGGAACGAGCTCAAATCGAAGACGAGTTCAAAGCCGGAACTCTGAAAGCAATAATCTGCACGAGCACGCTTGAGCTGGGAATAGACATCGGAACCGTCGACATGGTCATCCAATATCTCTCCCCCAGACAAGTCAACAGCCTCATACAGAGAGTCGGACGCAGCGGTCACAGGCTGGATCTGATGTCAGATGGAGTGATCATGACAGCTTTTCCAGACGACACGTTAGAATCAATGGCAGCAGTCAGGAATGCCTATGAAAACAAGCTTGAACCAGTTCTTGTTCACGAATGCGCCCTAGACGTTTTGGCCCATCAAATCGTCGGCACAGTGATGGATAAAGGAACGGAAGATTCTGACGATGTCCTTTCAATGCTGAAGCGTTCCTATCCCTATAGAAAACTCGGGAAAGATGAATTCCTTGACATGATATACTTTTTACAGCGTCTAGGCAACATAAGAGTCTGGGAAGAAGGCAAAGTATTGGGAAAATCCCGAAAGACTAGAACCTACTATTACGAGAACTTGTCAATGATACCAGATGAGAAACGCTATCCAGTCATAAACGTCATCTCAGACAGGAAGATCGGAACTCTGGGCGACGAGTTCATGGCGCTCAAAGCCCGAGTTGGCCTAAATATCATCGTCAGAGGTAGAGTCTGGAGAATAGTCCAGATCGAAGAAGAAACCGGCAGCGTCTACGTTGTTCCCTCGGAAGACCCACTGGCTGCCATACCGGGATGGGACGGTGAGATGATTCCTGTTCCTTTCGACCTTGCCCAGGAAACCGGAGAACTGCGTTATGAAATCACAGAAAAGCTGAAGACTGCAAAAAATGCGGAAGCAACGGCCGACAGCCTCGCAGCAAAACTCTCAACAGACGGAAAAACACTGTTGGACACGGTCAAGGAAATCGAGGAACAGTTGAGGCTTGGTGCGGCGATTCCGACACATAACCAAATAGTCGTTGAATGTTTTGACAAGTATTTGATAGTCAACGCATGTTTCGGTGAATTAGTGAATCGCACTCTGGGATGCGTGTTTGATGCGATACTTTCCGAGAGAGAAGTAATAGTGGGCTGGTGGAACGACGGTTATCGCATTCTCATCGAGACACCTAGAAAAATGACATTGGTCGAAGTCCAAAACATTTCAGCGAAGCTATTTGGGTTGACCAGTGAAGAAGTTGACAACGCCTTCAAGGATTATCTGGAAGCAAAGTTTCCTTTCTCGTACAAGATGAAGTTCGTCGCCGAACGATTTGGAGCACTGACTCGTGGAAAAACGATGAGCTACGAAAGATTAAGTCAGCTTCCAAGCCGATTCGCAGGAACTCCTATTCAAGATGAAACAATAAGAGAAGCGATGATAGAAAAAGTGGACCTTCAGAAGACCAAGGAGATAATGAGCTGCGTCAAGAACGGGCAGATAAGAGTCAGGACGATATGGAGTAAAGAGAAACCAACGCCTATCTCATACCATATTTTGGCTAGATACTCCGACATGGCTGAACTCATGGCGCCAGAACATGTCCTGTTGAGCAACATAGATAGAATGAAGATGGCAATAGAAGCCAGAACGGCAAGAATGCTCTGCATGTCCTGCGGCGAATGGTTCAGCGAAGAGAAAATCAAAAACTTGACTGAGCAAACGGTTTGTGGCAGATGCGGTTCAAAGCTACTAGCACCGCTATATCGGAGCCAAGACGTTGACCATTTACGCGAGATTCTTAAGAAAAGGCGCGACGGAAAAGATTTGACTGATGAAGAGCTGAAGGAGCTCACGCGAGCTAGACGTGAGGCTGACCTCGTCTTGAGTTACGGAACGAAGGCAATAACAGCATTGGAAGTCAGAGGCGTGGGTCCAGAAACAGCTTCAAGAATCTTGGGAAAAATGCACCCGAAAGACGAAGAATTCTACATGGATCTCCTGAAGGCCAAGATCCAGTATCTGCGCACCCGAGCCTTCTGGGATGAAAAAGAAAACCGCAAAGAATCGATCAACTGACACCTGTGTAAGTTTATTCGCATATCCTCATCTTGAAGCGTATTGCGGAAAAGGGGCAAGAACAAGCGCAGGTATGTTCAAGATGACGCGACAATAGGCTCCCTCCAGAAAACTCATGTCCGCATACACCGCGATTCTGTTCTGTAACAGAATTCATTGACCCTTCGACTGTTCTGGTTTCTCTGGCAACCGTCCGACCCAGAATATTGCAAGCGGTACCAACCAAAGATAGAATCTTAAGGGCACATCCTGAAATCTCCATCCCCAGAATTCAGGAGCCATCGTCAAGAGAAAAAGAAAAGTTGAGATCACCATTGAATTTCTCACTCTTGTGTAGGGCTCCATCAATTCCGGCGCGATAAGTTGCTTTTCTTCCACGGACAATTCATGAATGAAAAACGCCAGTATGGTGACCAGCGCTGCCATGTCGGCTGAGAAGAAAACAGACGCGTATTCTACCACGACCGTTTCCGCCGCGTGAGAATACAAGGTGACAAGGTTGAACAGGTAGGGCACAAGAGACACAGAGAACAACATTGCCACGTTAAGTATTCTGGTCGTCGTATTCTCCATTGGAAGCACAGACATAATGCCCGTATAACGCACCCAGACAGAAATCAGTATGAGAAAACTAAAAGTGAAAGCCAGAAAATCGCTTGCTAGACCCGTTAACGTCGTCGGCGGCCTTGAGAGCAAAGAGTAAGCGCTCAGGGATAAGGCCAGACCGAATATCAAATCAGACAAACTCTCAATCCGCGGTCGCACACCAGATCGCTTGTTTTCATCGGACAAGAAAATCCAACCCAAATTCCTTATTCTGGAGTCAAAGGTAAAAGCATTTCACTAGCGCGAGCTAGAGGATTTCCGCAAAACTACCTACCGACAACATTATGCAACTAGCGTGCTCGAAGGCCCGCGCTAACGAATCATGGGTAGTGTTGGGTGAAGTGGCTTGCCAGGATTATGGCGTCGTAGATGTCGACGATGTAGTCATCATCTATGTCGGCGTTTGGATTCCAGTTCGAGCTTGCAGGAATCGCATTGAAGGCTCGAGCCAACATGATTGCGTCGAATATGTCAACGACGAAGTCGGCTTTAATGTCTCCCGGTATTGTCACGGCAATTGAGCCATTGAATGAGTTAATCGTAGTCTGGTTTTCACCTGAAAGAGCTTCTATTTGTGCTGTTAGACTGTAGTTGCCATAAGTGAGGCCAGATGTGTTCACTATGAGAGTGATTGCGGTCAAAGACTCGCTGGCCAGAGTGACGTTTTCTGTCTGGGCGGTGGTCTGGTTGGCGTAAACTGTAACGCTGAAGTTCTGCGTATAGTTTCTTTGGTTTGCTACTACGACACTCACGTTAAGGTTGTACCCATGACCAACGACTGTCTTGGAGGGTTGGACATATGTGACAGCAATGTTGACCGTGAAATTGACTGTCGCACCTATTCTGTCGCTGTAACTATAGGCGGGATATTCAGGATTAGCCCAGACTGAGCCTGAAATTATCCCTTCAACTGTCATTGTCACAAGGCCCGTGACGGAGGAATTCGCGATCAGTGTCCAACTCAGACTTGAACTGTTTCCTGCTTGCAAAGACCCGTCGCCCACTTTTTTCTTCTCGTTTTCCCCTTCAGCGAGGCGTAGGCCAGGTGGCAGGGTTATCGATGCATTACATGAGGAAGCAGGAAAAGTAGAGAGGGCGTTTGGAAGTGCTTGTGGGTATGTGACGGTAGACTCCACTTGGAATGGAATTCCAAGCATGACCAAGCAGGGTGCAGAGAAATTCACAGTCCAAGGAGAAACGTAGAGGGTCCAATTGCTGTAGTATGACCAAAGGTCCAGAAACTCACTATTGTTGAAGGCTATGTCGGGACCTCCGTATGTTCCTCCCCACAAGGGTCGGTTTCATGGGTCGTGCAGAAAAATGTGAGTCTCATTGTAGCCAGTTGCAACACGATAGTGGGTTGAAACGTGATGACTACTGTACCACATGAGTAAGATGACTGGTTTCCCTTGGTACAGAAGATTCCTAAGAATTGTCAAGCTGACCTCCTGCGACTCGTAAGCCGCGTAGCCCAATTGGCGAAGGGAGTACCCCGTGGTGTTGCTGGGAAGCTCGTCTCCCATAGATGTACTGATGTTACTGAAGTGCCCAGCCCTCCTCAATTCGTCAGTATAAGTAACGTATAAGGGGTCTCCGATGCTCCTCGCGACGCAAGCTATTTCAGACTGTGATATGTTTTCACCGTAGTAATCGAAGACCATCTCAAGCGCCGCAGGACCACAATAGTAATCCTTCTCTTGATAGAAGAACGGAACAGGTAGATGTGTTTCACTTGCCTCCAAGCCGCTTCCAGTCGCCTTTACTGCCCTTACAGGTGACCCTGCGACTAGCAAGCTGGCCAAGATTATTCCACAAATTACCAAAACAAAACCATTCCTTGGCAATCGCTATCCCTGATTTCTTTCATGGTTAAGCCCTAGATATCATTTGCGGTGAAATCACCTAAAACGCGCGCGCTACTGGCTTCCGACCATCTTGTTTACGGTTCTTCTAACGATTGGAATCACTAAGAGACTCGTTGGAAACCCTACGATAAAAGCTACCAGAAATCCTCCAGCAAATCTCACGAGAAATCCAGGGTCGAATCCAGTCATCAGAGCGGTCATTGCAAAAGTCATCGCAAAATCCATAATCAGAGTCATAAATAACGCAAACAGCACTGTTGAGTAGTTCCTGTTGATCTTCACCTTGTCGCACCTTCAGGTTGCACGTGGCTAATAGCAGATTCTGTCATTTCGCTTTATTAAGAAGACAGTGTGCAACTAACCCTGGTAAAAATCCCTTGTAGGCCTAACTATTCTACCGTCTTTTATGAAATTGCCTTCGTCCAATTCTTCGAAAGCTTTCGCCAATTCTTCTTCAGTATTCATTACAATTGGTCCTCCCCAAGCTATTGGCTCGCCAAGAGGTGCCCCCGATACAAACAAGAAGCGGATCCCGCCCTTTGTTTTCACCTCAACCGTATCGCCGTCGCCGAACAAAACACAATGCTGCGACTCTACTAACACACTTTCAACGTAGCCCGAACCGTCAATCACGTACACCAAGGCTGTCGAACCTTTTTCCGGCGAATGCTCAAATCTTTTCCCAGCGGCCAAGGTAACATCGAAATACTCGACGTTAACAAGGAGATCCTGAACTGCCCCTTCAACTCCGTCGATTTTCCCCACAATTATCTTGATCTCAGCTCCTTCTCTTTTCAAAGAGGAAATCTGATGTTTCGTTATTCCACGATACTTCGGAGCAATCATCTTTTTCTTTGCAGGCAGATTCACCCATAATTGAAACCCCTGCATTAAACCAAGGTATTCTCTGGGCATTTCTTGGTGAACTATTCCAGACCCAGCAGTCATCCATTGTAAATCTCCGACCCTGATCACTCCCTTATTTCCCAGGTTGTCGCCATGTTCGACTTCGCCACTCAACATGTAAGTTACCGTTTCTATTCCCCTGTGTGGATGCCATGGAAATCCCTTGATGTAATCTTCAGGGTCTTTTGAACCAAAATGATCGAGGAGAAGGAATGGATCAAACAGCGGAACTTCATTGTATCCGAAAACGCGTTTGAGTCGCACACCTGCACCCTCTATTGTCACCTTGCTCTTCAGAACCTGTTTGATCGCTCTATTCATAGGGACACCTAACACCTGTTTTATTCAATTCTCCCTATAATTCTTTGATTCATCGGCAGCGAGATGTCGAAGTAATTTGAGATTATCGTCATTTTTTCAGGAACAATCGAGTTGCCTCTCTTTTTCCAGTAACTCGAACATCATCTTAAGGTCATGATCTTTCAGGTTCTTTCTGACATCATCCCAGAAGGCTTGCAGTTGGGTCTTGTCGTATCCTTCTTTTTCGTATTCCAGCGCTTGCATTATCATTTCTATCTGGTCTATCTGTCTAACCAGATTTGCATCCTCAGTTTCCTGTCGTCGATATTCGTCGGCAAGAAGAATGTATTTTCCCCTAATACTCTCAGGCAGAACGGAGAAAATCGAGTTGATCGCTCTCTCTTCTCTCTCTTTTACCTCATCTAGCCTGATTTTCTTCTTGTCAAAGTAGTCGTAGTCTCCAATCAGGGCTTCATGTACATCATGTAAGAGAGCCATACGGACCATTTTCTCTGTGTCAAGACCCCTTAAGTCACTCAAGCACATAGCTAAGATGGCGCTTCTGAAGGAGTGATCCGCAACTGATTCGGGTTGTTTCACTTTGACCCAGCTCACCCATCCTTTTCTACTAATTCTCTTGAGTTTGCCGGCGTGTTTGCAGAAATCCACAATTTCCTGAATCATAAGGAAAACCTTCAAAATCTTGTTTCCAAGCTTACAAACGCAAGGACACTACGATACAGAAATACCTTATGGAAATCGATATTTACACCTTAAGATCAACTCAATCAGCGCAGATTGATATGGAAGACAAACCAACTCGCCAAGCCGAGCTGAAACGGAGTCTGGGTCTATTTGATGCCACCGCAATAAGCGTCGGTGCGATCGTTGGTGCTGGCATATTCGTAGTCACAGGAATAACTGCCGGGTATGCAGGATCCGCTCTCATTATCTCGATGCTCATTGCGGCTCTCATATCTTCTTTCACTGCGCTGAGCTTCGCTGAATTGACGGCATGGTTGCCAAAAGAGGGAAGTGTGTACGAGTTTGGACGCGAATTGATCTCACCTTTCACCGGGTTTCTATCGGGCTGGATGTGGATGCTGAGCAATACTTTCTCAGGGGCTGCTGTGTCTCTGGGATTTGCCAATTATTTTGCGAACTGGATGCCAACAGTGCCTCCGCAGGTGGTAGCGGCTTGTCTGTGCATAGGTTTCACTGCGCTGAACTTCATCGGAATAAGGGAATCAGCAATTCTGAACAATCTGCTTGTCACCGCAAAACTTGCTATTCTTGCGTTCTTCTGTATTTTCGGCATCTTGCACACGAACGCGGCAAATTTCACACCATTCTCGCCTTTCGGGACAGGCGTGTTCACAGGGGCATTTTACATCTTCTTCGCTTATGGCGGATTTGGAAGAGTGGCTGTAGTCGCAGAAGAAGTCAAGGATGCGAAAAGGAACGTACCCAAGGCCATACTCTTGTCACTCGCCGTGTCCACGATATTCTATGTGATCGTCGGCTTGATCGCAGTTGGACTCGTGGGAGCCCCGACGCTCGCAGCATCCAGTTCGCCCTTGTCAGATGCGATAAACGTCACCGGGAGCTCCGTTGCAGTACGGATTGTTTCATTAGGTGGATTACTTGCAACCGCCAGCGTGCTGTTGACGCCAATCTTGGGAGTCTCGAGAATGGCTTTTGCGATGGGCAGAGGAAAGGATTTGCCTCAAAGGTTCACTCTCCTCCATACCAAGTTCAAGACTCCTTACTATGCGATCTGGATAACCGGAATCATCATGGCACTGCTTACTCTGTTCTTTGACTTGTCAAGTGTCATAGCCGTGAGTACTTTTGCAATGCTGTTCTATTATGCTTCGGCAAACGTTTCGACTCTTCGGTTGAAAACTGAGAAAAGGAAATATCCGAAAATCGTGCCTATTCTGGGAACTGCAACTTGCATATCGCTTCTCGTTTTCATAGTGTTCGCCTCAGTGCAATCGTGGCTGATCGGTATCGCATCCTTATTAGCGGGAGCAATCTACTACGTCACAAAACAAAGAATCAAAAAGAACAGCAGATCACCATAAGGGAACGTGTCATGTGGGACCCGCTTCTACTCATCGTATTCGGCTTCTTCATCGGAATCTTGGCTTCAATGACAGGCGTAGGAGGCGGCGTCTTCATCGTCCCGATCCTCACTTTCTTCTATGACTTTTCCCCACTCACCAGCGCAACAGGAACAAGCCTTAGGCGATTATCTTCACGGCGACAGCCTCAACCATAAACTACGCAAAACAGAAGAGAATATACTACAAAACGGGGCTACTCCTCGCGGTCACGGCAGCCCCTGGAGCATACTTAGGCGGTTGGGTTGCCAAAACCACCAATGAACAGGTACTCGGCGTGGTTTTCGGCACCTTCCTAATTCTCGTAGCAGCCCGCATGATATTCAGTCTAACGAGGAGAAGAACTATCGACAAGACGATTTCAGCCAAAACAGATGCAGAACTGATCAGGTCAGGCAGAATAATCATCATCGGCGTCGCCTTGGGCTTCTTCGGCGGCTTTGCCTCCGGACTGCTCGGCATAGGCGGAGGAACCCTCATCGTACCGATAATGACCTTCGCCTTAGGAATGTCAATTCATCTCGCAACAGCCACCTCAATGTTTACGATGATTTTCACGGCAACATCGGGCGTCGCAGAATACTATCAAGCAGGCCTAGTAAATCTGCCAATTGCCTTGCTTTTCGCCGCTGGAACAATCATTGGAGCACAGGTAGGAGCCTTCACTTCTGGAAAGATCTCAGGCAGAAACCTGACGATACTTTTTAGCATAATGCTCATAGTCGCTGGAGCAAACATGATCATAAAGTATGCCTAAAACGCGTACTCTATTCAAATGGGATTGAACCTATTCTCTAACCACAGGAGCAAAACTACTTCAACTCGTATGTCAGAGCAGAAATTTTGAGACCAGAAGCAGAACAGAGATAAAACTATAGGTTTGAGTAACCAACATTATCCAGCGTGGATTATTGGCAGACAAGGTCACGATTTCGTCCGCAACTGAACTCTGTTCCCCGTTTCGTACGAACTTTTTGGAAAGAATGTACAGCTTCCTGAAATTCTTGAGCACGATCAAGACCGCGACCGGGATGGTGAGCAAGAATAACGCCAAAATTAGATGACCAGCGTACATGAATTTCAACAAGAATGATGTGACCGTAAGAACGGCACCCGTTGACAAGAAGACGATGCCAAGAAACGAAGATTTGACAAGACCCAGATGAACCGTCAATGTTTCAACATGCATGATCTTGTCTACAAAATAGTCCCTAGTCTCCGTGGGAACGATTACTCCGTAGACGGTCAAAGTCAGACCAGCGAGAGACACCAGAAACAGAGGCTCAAGGGTAGAAGTGAACGAGAAGTAAGCAAACAACACCGGAAACACTGCGAGCACAAGAAAAAGCGAAGCCGGAGCCAGCCACGAACGAGACTTCAGCCTGAGAGGAATCGCAGAATAAGCCCAGCCCAAGAAAATTCCAAGTCCCCACAGGAAGAACAGGATAGGTTTTCCTTGGATCACCGTGAAAATCGAAACCAGAACAAACGCGCAAACGAATTCTGCAATGATCGCAAGTCTCAATCGACCGCGACCAAAAGACTCCTCAGCCGAGACAAGCTGTTTCTTCCTTTCGTCTTTCATGTCAAGCTCATAGTCGTAATAGCCATTGATCTGAGCTCCTATAACCGAGCTCAAATTGATTACGCTGAAGGACAGAACAAGCAGAATGACAAAACTAGTAAGGTCGAATGTTCCATTTGCCCCCCATGCCAGCCCCAATATTAGCGAACCAAGATTTGGAAGGATAAATTCTGCTCTGGAAACAACACCAAACTGTTTCAGTTTTTCGAACATGTCTCTCTCTGCCGAGCTATAAGCTCGGACGTTTAAAAACATACTGCGCTCGCGAAGTGCATTAGCGTCGATCAGCGGCCACGTCCAGACTCCGATGCAAGTCGGATCATGTCAAAAATGTCAATGATGCCGTTACCATCCAAATCGACCAAAGCGTTCCAGTTGGGGTCACCGATTAACGAACCGTAGGCAATTGATGCCAGTATAGCGTCACTTATGTCGACAATACCATCCAAGTTTATGTCTCCAGCGCGCGCTACGAAAAACAAGAAATAGCTAGAGACAATATTCGAACCCAAGATAGCGACTGCCGTTTTCAACTATCATTGTGAGCTCCCATGGGCTTCAAGAAGGCTGTGAAGTGAGCGCCCTTGGCGCGCGCTATTCAAACAGCAAAAACCTGCTGAATCAACATACAAAAACAAAAAACGACCGCACACAGACACATCCGACGACCCGCAAAAAGACCTTTCACCAAGACTCCGCACGAAAAAACCTAGGGGGGAGGGGGGTACACCCCATGGTAACGGTTCAAGGCACATAACGGCTACTGCTGTTTTCTCTTCAACATGTTCTCCAGAAAAGGCTTCATCTTGGCGTTTTCCGCCTTAATCTTCTCCTTCCCCAAAGCCTGCATCTGCCCAGCGATCTCACGAACAACCTCAGCAAACTTGATACCCTCAGCCGCCGAAACATACTCAACCCGCAAACGCTCAGGACTCATACCCAGCTTCTGCAACATCGGCGCCAAAGCGTCCATCCGAGCTTTCATCTTGTAGTTCCCACTGATATAGTGACAATCATACGGCAAATGACAGGCACCAACCATAACCATGCCAGCCCCTAACCTAAACGCTTCAAAAATAAAATCGCGGTCCACCCGTCCTGAACACATGACCCGGATCGGCCGAATCACAGGTGGATACTCAAAACGACTCGTCCCCGCAAGGTCAGCACCAGCATAACTGCACCAGTTACACAAAAACGCCAAAATTTTACCCTCAGGGTCCGTTTCCAAAGCCGCCCGAATCTGCGCCACAATCTGCGCATCAGTAAAATGCTTCTGAGTAATCGCGTCAGCAGGACACTCCGCGACACAAGTGCCGCAACCATGACACATCGCACTCTCAGTCACAGCCACCTGACCCTCAGGCGCACGAATAGCACCGTAAGGACAAGCCTTAGCACACAAACCACACTTCACCTTAGTGTTACGGCACTTCGCAGGGTCAACAACCGCCACGATCGGCTGAATCTTATACGTAGGCTTCGAAAGAATAGTCGCCGCACGAGCCGCAGTGCCCATACCCTGAGAAACACTGTAAGGAACATCCTTCGGCCCCTGACAACCCCCAGCAACAAAAACACCGTCCGAAGGCGTATCAATCGGCTTCAGCTTCGGATGGCTCTCCATGAAAAACCCGTCACTGCCCCTACTGATATTGAAAACCCGGGCAACCTCCTCAGAGCCCTGACAGGGAACCGCAGCCGTCGCGAGCACAACCATGTCACTCTGAACCTGAACAGGCTCACCGTTCTCTTTCTCAGCACAAACCACCAGCTTCTTCGTCACAGGGTCCTCAATCACGTTCTTGTTCGTCAACTTGACCCGAATGAAATTGACACCGAGCCTCCGAGCCTTATTGAACAGTTCTTCGTACCCCTTCCTGTTCGCACGCATATCAGTATACAGCACATTAATCTTCAGCTTGTCCCCGTACTTCTCCTTAAGAAAAACCGCGCTCTTCAACGTGAGCATGCAACAGAAGCCCGAACAATACTCAAACTTGTTAACATCACGCGAGCCCACACACTGAATATAAGTCATACTTTCAGGCATCTTGCCATCTGAAGGCTTCCAGAGCTCGCCTAAAACCTGCGTGTTAGAATCAATGATCCGTTCAAGCTGCAAAGCCGTTATGACATCCTTGTACTTGCCATAACCATAATTCTGAAGGTCATTCGGCTCATAAATGTCATAGCCCGTGGCAACAACTATGCACCCAACCTCAAGCTTCTCCTCACTGGGTTTCTGCTCAAAATCCACAGCGCCAACAGGACAAACTTCTTGACACTTCCTGCAACTTCCATCCTTGAAGTATAAGCAAGTCTCCTTGTCTATCGTGTACGTGTTAGGCGTGGCATTCGGAAACGGCAAATAAATAGCCTTACGCTTCCTCATCCCCGCGTCAAACTTGTTAACCGTTTCAACTGGACAGACCTCAGAACATCTCCCGCAGCTTATACACTTCTCTTCATCAACAAACCGCGGCCTCCTAGAAACCGTCACCTTATAGCTGCCGATGACACCCTCGACCTGCTTCACATCAGAATGAGTAAGCAACTTGATCTTCGGATGGACAGCAACGGCCCCGATCCTCGTAGCCACACAAGAAAACCTTGAACAATGAATCTGCTGCGGACAGTTCGAACACTCAAAAACAGGAAACGTCTTCCCCAACTGAGCCATGTGACCCCCGATAATCTCCGCGCGATCAACCAAGTACACTTGATAACCCATCTCAGCAAGGTCAACCGCAGCACTCGCACCTGCAACGCCAGCGCCGACAACAAGAGCCCTGTTTGAAACAGGAACCTCAATCACGTCCAAAGGCTCAAGCAGCTTGACCTTCGCAACAGCCATCTTCACGAGCTCTTTAGCCTTTTCAGTAGCATCCTCAGGCGTGCCCTGATGGCACCAAGACGAAAACTCCCGAATGTTAGCCATCTCATAAACAAACGGGTTCAACCCAGCCTCTGAAACAGTTCGCCGAAAAGTCGGCTCATGCATCCTAGGCGAACACGCAGCGACAACAACCCGATTCAACTTGTAGTCTCGAATGCCCTTCCGAATCTCTTCCTGCCCAGGGTCGGCACACGTATAACGATTCGTCTTAACATAAACCACGCCAGGCAATTTACGCGCGTACTCTGCTACATCTTCAACATCAACGGTTCCAGCAATGTTAAGCCCACAGTAACAGACAAACACACCGATACGAGGCTCGCCAGCCGTTTGGGCAGCTTGCGAAACCGATTGCACGCTCATCTAGACTTCACCCTCTTCTCCGCAACGGCCTGAATCTGAGCAACCATTTGGCCGTCGGAATAGTTCGGCATCGTTATCGCATCCATCGGACAGGCAGAACCGCATATTCCGCAACCACGACACAAGCCTTCAGCAATTTTCGCAACAGACTTCTCGCCAACTTTCTCAAAGTTGATCGCGTGGAAACCGCAGGCTGACTCGCATATTCTACAGCCGCTGCACAAGTCTTCGTTCACCTTGGCCACTAAAGGCTCGACCGTCCAACTTTCCTTACTCAAGACAGACGCGACTTGAGCTGCTGCAGCGCTTCCTTGTGCGACGCTGTAGGGAATATCTTTTAAACCTTGACAAGCGCCTGCCATGAAAATTCCAGACACCGAGGTGTCTGTGGGCCTGATTTTGGGTTGGCATTCCACGAAGAAACCATCTTTGCCCAGCGGAATGTCCAGGATCTTGGCCAATTCAGGCGCGGTTCCCGTTGGAATCGCCGCGTTCGCCAAAACGACCATTTCGACGTGTGCCGAAACGGGCTTTCCGTCTTCTGTTTCGCCATAAACTGTGAGGTCGTTGGTCTTCGGGTCTTCGGACACACGACGGTTTTCAAGTTTGACCCGTATGAACTTGACTCCTGATTTTTGGGCGCGGTTGAAAAATTCCTCGTAACCTTTGAAGTTGCTCCTCATGTCGTTGTAAAACACGTAAACCTCGATAGCGTCCCGATACTTCTCTTTAAGCATTACTGCATGTTTGAGCGTGTACATACAGCAGAAGCTCGAGCAGTACTCATACCTGTTGACATCCCGTGAACCAACACATTGGATGAAAGCTACAGAATGGGGCTTCTGGCCGTCTGAGGCGCGGATAACTTTTCCGCCTGTTGGGCCCGCTGCGAGTATGAGCCTTTCAAACTCCAACGCTGTAAACACGTTCGTATATTTGCCGTAGCCAGTCCATTCTAGGTCTTTGGGGTTGTACATGTCGTAGCCGACACTGATGATTATGGCTCCGACGTTGATGTCGATTTCTTCGGGTTTCTGGTCAAAGTTGATCGCTTGGCGGGCTCCGCACGCGTCGACACACTTGTAGCATTCGATGCAGTAGTCGCGGTTTATCGTGTGCGTAAGCGGAACAGCCTGGCCGAAGGGGATGGATATTGCTTTTCTCACGCCTAAGTACATGTCGGCGTAATTTGGATACTCGATTGGGCAGGCATCTCGACATTCGCCGCACCCTGTGCAGTTGGCAGCGATGACGTAGCGTGGGTTTTTACGGATCTTAACATGGAAGTTGCCAACGTTGCCCGTGACCTTCAGCACGTCTGCGTATGAGATTATCTCGATGTTGGGGTGTCTGCCGACGTCGACCATTTTTGGTCCTTCGATGCAGATGCTGCAGTCGAGGGTTGGGAACGTCTTATCCAAAAGTGCCATGTATCCGCCTATGGTTTCAGTTTTCTCGACCAAGTAAACTTTGAAGCCCATGTCGGCAAGGTCAAGGGCAGCATTGATCCCTGCGATTCCTCCGCCGATCACCATGACTTTCTTTGTCATGGGCAATTCTATCGGTTTTAACGGTTCGAGTAATCTTGCCTTTGCCACAGCCATTCTTACCGTATCTTTTGCTTTTTCAGTCGCCTCTTCCGGTGCGGCCTTATGGCAATAGGATGCGAACTCGCGAATGTTCGCCATCTCGAAGAGCCACGGATTCAGCTCTGCTTGGGAAACGCAGCTTTGAAAAGTGGGCTCGTAAAGTCTCGGTGAACAGCCAGCGACGATAACGCGATCGAGCTTATTGGCTCTCATCGCTGTCTTTATCCCGTCTTGACCTTGACGACTGCATGGGTAATCCATATCTTCTGCATAAACAACGTTTGGCAGGGTTCTTGCGTACTTTGTCAGTGCGTCAACGTCTACGACTGATGCTATGCTTGAGCCGCAGTGGCAGACGAACACTCCGATTCTTGGGACTTCAACTTTAGAAGCGTTTTTTTTCTGTGTAAGCTTCCTTTGTTTCTTGCGAGCTTCCGGCTTCTTTTTGGCGGGTGTCCTAGGCAACTTGTTGCGCCTCCGGAACCATTCTTTTTCTCACGGCTTCTCTTGCTTTTTGAGAGCCTTTTGTCTTGAGTTCTTTTGTCAAGTCTGTGGGTGAGGTCATTCTTTCGAGGGCTTTGTTCCAAGCTCCTGAGCGTACGGGTGAGTGGATGACGCGAGTTCGCTTCAAATCTAAGGCATCACTAACTGGGCAGACCGTCTTGCATGCTCCGCAGTAGACACAGAACGTTTCGTCCGCATGCACTTTTTTGTCCTCGTTTGATAGGTGCAGTGCGCCTGTGATTGGGCAGACGTCTAGGCAGTCTGTGCATCCGTCGGGGCATTTGGATGTGTTGATTGTCAGTTTTCCCGTCAGGAACTTTCGGACGCGCATCGCCTTGTCGGGGAGTTTTGCTTCGCATACCGTGCAGCACGGACAGTGGTCTTTATCGATGTTAATGGTTGTCTTGTACCAGCTTCGTTCAGGTTCACTCAGTGTTTTTGGGTTTTCGATTGGTTTTCCGTCCGCGGTTGAATATGATACTGTGATGAGCCCGAGTGGGCAGGCGTCTTTGCTTGTTTGTGGGTCGATTGGGAACTTTGTGGGGTCTGCTTTGATGTCGCGTACGAGTGATGGAAAGCTTTCTTTTTCGACGACTGAGAGCACGTGTTTGCCGTCGACAGTCAGCTTGATTGCTCCGTACGGGCATAGGACGTCGCATATTCCGCAGAAGTTGCATTTTGCCAGGTCTATGTCGACTTTGGCTTTCTGAGTCTTCTTGCCTGGCGTCTTGAGAGGCTTTGTGGTTTTGATTGCCTCTTTTGGGCAGGCTAGGCTGCAGATCTGGCAGCCCGTGCATCTTGTTTTGTCCAGGTCGAGCCTGTAGTTTTTGATGTGCAGAATCCATTCTAGGGATAGTGCATCGGCCGTTTCTTTTTTTATTGTTTTCAACGGCACTTGTTATTCACGTCCAGTGAGTTTGACGTCAGAGGGAGACCGTCGGCAAATGTTGATCATTTTTCTCTGTCTGAAATGGGGTTTGAGGCGAAACATGCGATATAAGCGTTGCTTGCTGAATGTTGTGAAATCTACGAGTGCCTTAAGCGTTGTGTGTCTGAGACACTGGCTAGTAGCGCAGGCTGTGGTTGTTGTCGTGGAAAAAGGGGGCGGATGACGTGTTCATGCGGGTTTCTGGTTGGGGTGTTCGGTTGTGTTTTGAGCTGGAAAGCAGAGCTACCCCCCTCCCCCTAGGCTTTTTTCGTGGATGGTATCGTGTGCGGGGTTTCTGTGGGGTTTGAGGGCGGTTCTGTCTGAGAACTTTTTTGCAGTTTGTATGTTGGGTACGCGCTATTTTCAAGTAAGACAGTTGAACCCTTCACAAAAACTGTTTCATAGCGCGCGCTTAGTCTAGCGCGTGGAGAGAAGCTATAGAAATGCGTTTCACAAGTCTTAATAAGATATTGGAAAGACTTCAACCCTGGAAGGGAGTTGAAGAAGCTGAATAGACTTGTGATTTTGCTGATAATGGCGAGTATTGCGATTTCGACGACTCAGTGTCAGACTACAAAGGCATCGAACCTAGTCTTGTATGGTGAGGACGAATCTACGCAGATCATAGACTATGGCAATGGAACCAGAGAAATGGTTCTCGACTTCGAAAATGGGACGCGAAATGTCATAATGGAGACTTTTCAGAAAAACAACGCAAGTCTGCTAATTCCTGAGAACAATATTGATCTATCCGTTTTGACAGGTTCGCTTTCTCCTCAAGAAGACCGATACGGCACCGTTGCTGACGGTTTTTTCGCGGAGGATTCTGTAGAATCTGTAGATTCTGTATCTGCATGCAATGCTGCGAGCAAAACCATAGCAATAGAGCAGGAAATGCTCCTGGGATTCACATATGACCTGGCATATTTCCAATACGAATGGGACCAAGATGGCAAAATATGGTTCATAAATTGGTATGTGAAGATCGGTGTGACCGTTGACATAAGATTTGGATTGAGGCTCCCGATGAATGTTACAGTGGAATATCCTGAACAGTTTATTGAAGGCAACAATTATACTCTGTATGCTACATTGCAGCCTATCGATGAAGCAGACTATGAGGAGTTTCTTTTCCATTTTGAAGCAAATGTCTGGGCTGAGTTTGGTATTCCGGGGTTAGGAAATTTCCACAAGACACTATGGGGACCAGATATTGATGAGTCAAGAAGTTTCACTCCCCCCTTGGGTTCGGAGGCTGCACTTCCGTCGCTTGAGATTGACATATTTGATTTGATCAAAACAGTAGTTCCAGAGTTTGAAGATGTGTTAGATGCCATATCATACTGGGTCTTTACACCCTACTTATTATTGGAACCCAATTTTGGTTCAGACAAGATCACAGCAACAGTTGTCACTAATGGTGATTCTCAGGTTGTGGAGGGAGCTGACTTGCTATGGTCTGCTCCTGGGCAAAGGTTGAATTTCACAATTCAAGCGGGTGAGTATAATCCAGAAACAAACTATACAAAGATTTCCCTTACCGACTTTAAGTACTATTTCACCGAATTGACAGTAGATTTTGAGCTTTTCTTTGATCTGTCTCCAGTGCTCGAAGGCTGGCCTCTTTATCTGAGAGATCCAGATCCTATCAGAATAGTTACACTAGATTTGAGTCAGTTACTCGAATGGCTAGGTTCTATCTACTTACCTGCTCATCGCGGATATCCAGGGAGCGTCTCCATTACTCTATACGTGGATAGAGTGATCTCAAGGACTGAAGAGCTAGAACCTGTAGACATAACATTGCTCTACGGGATAGTTAGCCCGGACACAGTTTTTGTCGGACAAACAACCAATGTAACAGTTATTGCCGCGAACTTTGGAAATACGACTGAGAGTTTTGATATCATTCTCACCTGCGACAATTTGACCATAGAAACGCTGATCGTGAACGAATTAGCAGCGAATGAGAACCTAACTCTAACATTTTCATGGGATACAACCGGTTTGTCGCCATGCAAACAGTACGCAATCTATGCTGAGACTAGTAGAATTGAACATGAGATTGACTCTGAGGACAACTTTCTACTTGTAGGCAATCTGAAGACGAGAATACCGGTTGACTTCAACGACGATGCTGCGGTTGACATATACGATGCAGTGATTGCTTCGAAGGCTTTTGGTTCGTCTCCAGGAGAATCCGCGTGGAATCATCTGGCCGATCTTAATGAAGATAGCCTTGTGGATATTTTTGATATCATACTATTGACCAATCAATTCGGAAAGTTTTGCTAGCGTATAGCGCATGCTCCAAGTAGTGTCTCAGCTTATGAACGTTGATTCGCTTTGGCTTCCGCTATTGAAATGCGGCGTTTTCACCATAGTTTTGAGAGAGAAATAAACAGAACAGGAGAGTACTTTGGAGCTACTAACCTCCACGGAGTAAGCAGGAGGTTCGTTCGTTTGTTTGGCTGTCTCTTCTAGCGCGCGCTTGTGTTCGGTGTGTCCCAAATCAAGTTTATGTATCGCATTGAAGGCTGTAGTATAGGAAGAGCGATTGCATGAACTGGCGGCGTTTGGTGGTTCTGCTGGTTGTTGCCGTTTTGTTTGTTGCACTTATTCCTTTGAAGACCCTGCTCTTCGAGTCATCTGGTAATGTTGATTCTCTTTCTGAGGTTCATTCTGTTCCCGAGTACGTCCCGAATATGCGTGTTTCATCGGATGTCGATAAGGATCATAATGGGGTTGAGGATGGCCTTCAGCAGGAGATTGCTGCTAGGCTGAGTAATGGTACGGGTCAGGAGTTTGCGAATGTTACGGTTATGCTGAGAAGCGTACCGACCGCTCTTGACGATGATCTCTTTGTTTCTTCCGGCGGGATTTTGACGACCAGCGATTGGAAGTATGCCGTTTATGGGTTTGGCGGGCGGATACCATACAATAGGGTTGGAGTTTTTGTTGGGGAAAACCCTAATGTGTTGTTGGTTGAGAAGGAAGCTGTTTGTAACGCAAGTCTGGCCTATGCTGCTGCGCAGGTTGGTGCCAGACCCTATGTTTGGAGTACTCTGGGGTTGCAGGGAGATCCTGACTCGTCGCTTGCCGTCATAGACACGGGCGTTGATGCTTCTCATGTGGATTTTGCGCCAGGCTATGGGAATCTGGATTTTTCGAAGAAAATCGTTGGTTGGAACGACCAGATAAGCGGGACGAGCACGCCTTTCGACGATAACGGGCACGGTTCACACTGCTCTGGACTGGCGGCTGGTGACGGTTTCTTCAGCGTGGACTCTTCAGGATATGCTACTGCCACGTGGGGAGCCAACCTCGGATCAGTATCCAATACAGGCACGTACTTCATAAGCGGCATGATAGTGAACAAAACAGGCACCATAACCATCAAAGTGAATTGGGCAACCACCGGCACAGCCAAGCTTTCAGCACTGCCGCTCTTCTACTGTGACAAAACCGGCTCTTGGAGTCAAGTAGTCACAGTGAGTACACCCGGCCAAAACACGTGGTACACGCTTACCTACAACGTAGCCGCAACTCCTTCAGGCGGATACGACATGTACCATGTGCTGATGGCCCTAACGGCTGGAACGGGAAATCTCTACGTGGTATTTACGATGTCATGGCCCTATACGCCGCCATCAGATGGCTTCTCAGCATGGACAGGTATTGCGCCTCAATCGAAACTTGTGGGAGTCAAAGTACTTGACTACTCAGGTTCAGGTACATCAACAGGGCTGATCAGCGGAATTAACTGGATAATTGCGAACAGAATGGCTTACCACATCACCGTTGCCAGCATGAGCTTGGGTTTCAGTTCTGAAGTTAGCACGGTCGACGCGGCTGTGGCGAATTTGGTGAATAGTGGAGTAACCACTATTGTTGCAGCAGGAAACCGTGGGTCAGGAACCAACTACATATACACTCCTGGCTCCGTGGACGAAGTCATCACGGTCGCGGCTATGAACCAGTTTGACAACATAGCCAGCTACAGCAGTCAAGGCGGGACTTCAAGGTACACGGGCAAAACCGTTAAACCCGACATCACTGCGCCAGGAGGCAGTTTCTACGCCGTGCCCCTGTTCAGTGCGGACACGAATTATAATGATGCGGAGGGCGCGTGGTCGGATGCGGTGGCTAGTGATGCGGCGCCTATGCAGGGAACTTCGATGGCTACGCCTGTCGTTGCTGGAGCTGCTGAGATTTTGGTGCAGGCGCTTGGCGGTTACGACGTGTGGAATTATACTAGGAGTCAGGCTTTGTTGCCGAAGATGTTGTTGTTGATGACGGCGACTGAGACTTACCCGAACTTGCACGAGGCTTCTACTTCGACGTATTCGCCTACTTTGGATCGTGGGGGAAAGGATGCGCAGGAAGGATATGGACGGGTTAATCTTGATGCTGCTGCGGATGCTGTGTTGAAGAATTACTATGCTGGAACCACGGTTGTAGATTCACTTGGGTTGCCGCCGACGCTTGGGAATATTTCGGTTTTGGGGCAGAGGCTTTGTTGGGCAAGAAACGTTCAGCTGCTTTCGGGCATCGCCTATAATTTCACGCTTACCGTTCCAGCTGGCGCGGATTTTGACCTGTACCTTTACAATTCGACTGGCAACGCGTATGGAGAGCCTGTTGTTTTGACTAAGAGCACTTCGGCTGTGGCTGGGGCAAATGAGAGCATCACCTACACACCTGTCTTGTCGGGGGAGTATTTTGTTGTTGTGAAGCGTGCCCGAGAGGACACTGGTGGTGGCCAGTTTACATTAACGAGCACACCTCGGCAGAGTGTTCACCTTCTCTTGAGTGTAGAGCCGAGCCAGGCTGGTTACTTGAAGGGGCAGTCAGTGACTTTTGTTGTGAACGTGTTTAACCAGTTGTTGCCCCCTCTAGATGCTACTTTGACCCTGACCGTTACCGGCCCAAGCAATTATTACTGTTTTGATTTTCAATCTGTAAACGTGACGGCTAACGGTGTTGGCGAGTGCAGGTTCAATTGGAATATTCCAGACGTTGCCGGAACGTATGTGGTGGAGGTTAGTCTGGTGCCGTCGCAGTTGACGGCTTACGACGCAGTATGGTTGGGAGTGAAGTGAAATGGACATGAAAAATGTGTTTTCTCGTGTTGGGAACAATGTTATTAAGCATGGGAGGAAGTGAAAACTTGGGAGAAGGTCAAATTGAAATTCTCTAAGAGGAGAAAACTGCTCTTAGGAATAGTTGGATTATGCGTGATTTTGGCGGTTAGCTCGATTGTTTTGTGGCAATCGAGGCAAGTTGCCGAAGCTGCTGTTCTGGATCCTCATCCCGGACTGGTTGGTTGGTGGCGATTCGACGAAGGAAGCGGAACCATAGCAGGTGACAGCAGCGGAAACGGAAACAACGGCGCCATCAGCGGGGAAACTTGGGTAACTGGAAGATATGGTCAAGCCCTAAGTTTCGATGGCGTGAGTCATTATGTGGGGGTTCCTGACTCTTTAAGTTTGGAAGTCACAGGAGCCATAACACTAGAATCTTGGATAAAAACAACTAACGTAAACAAACAAGCAGTGGTTACAAAATCTGGTTCTTATCTTCTCTATGCCGGAACTGGTGGCGATGGAAGAGTTTACGGCTACCTGTATGGTACTACCTCAGCTTGGTTAGGGGGAACAGCAAACGTTGCGGATAATCTTTGGCACCTTATAGCTTTGACTTATGATCCAAACGCTGGGGCAAATAACTTCAAGCTGTATGTTGACGGTGCTTTGGACGCTCAATACACGGTTACTGGAAGCATTTCTAGTACGTCAAACCGCGTTGGAATAGGAGACAGACCTGATGCAGGCTATAGAGATTTCTTTGATGGCACGATTGATGAGGCTCACGTCTACAACCGCGCGCTTTCTGCAGGCGAGATCCAAGCTGAGTATCAACAAAGCCCAGACTTTTCCTCAAAGCTTCTAGCTAAGGTACCAAAGGGCACAACCGACTTCATAGCCACAATGTCCTGGCAAGGAACCGCAAACATAACTGTTACGATACAATCTCCGTCGCAAACCTACACAGAAGATACGGTGCATGTCTACCAGAAAACAACCTACTCCACTTCAGGCGGCACGTCTAGCATGCTGAACATAAAACGCGTTGAAGTGTCCACCACCGCTCTAACATCTGACCAAAACTGGTACGTCACATTAACGTTTGACAATGCGGTAAACTACCAGATAAGTGTCGAAGCCCAAAAATAGATTAGCGCGCGCAATAAGTTTTTTCTTTCAGGGCTCATCAGAAACTGAGTTTCTTATCTACCCCCTTCTTCCTAGGTTCTTTAAGGGTTTGAATATACAGGTCTATTCAAATGTGTGAAGAAATGCTGAGAAAAGTCAGGCATATAGTTCGGTTACCGCATGTTTGATTGCTTTTTTATGGCTCGTTGGGTGTTGTAGCGCGGCGGCTTTCCATCCGAGTGTTTTGATTTTGCTTATGTCTAGGAGCATGTTCTTGAGCGCGCGCGGGCTAGGACTAACAACATCGCAATGACAACCGCTATGGCCAGTATGACATAAGGCAACGGTATCATCGAAGATGAGATTTCTTCGGAAGCTGCGGGCATCTCTTGAAAAACGGTGCCGCTTAGGGAAACGGACCCAATATCAAAAGAATGGGTTGTATGGCCATTGCCTGCGAGGGCAACCCAGACATAGGTTAGATTAGAAGATAACAGGCTGCTTCCATAAAAGGGTTTAAGATATTTGGTTAGATCAAAAATGTAGTTTGGTTGTTCAACAGATTGATCACCGATATATATTTGTAAGAGCTGCGAAGAATTGCTGAAGCCTACGTTGATATAGGAACCCGCGCTACCACTAACATTCATGAGTAGAAGCCCATAATCATTAATATTTACAGGATTTGGCAATTTTGCAACCATCCAAATCCATGCAGAAGAATTTTCGTAAGTATCCATTGATACCCTTAGTGAAGAGCCCTCATATTGCATGTTGATTTCTCTAACGTTGGCACTACTGTTCGTTCTTGCATCAAATTCATCCAATGCTATTCCGATGACAGGTTTTCTGACGCCGCCTGATGCAGAGGAGAAATTGAAGACATCAATATCGCGATAACCATACAAAAGCATATTGGGGATCCCCACGTGGTAAACTGTAACATCATAATTAGCAGAGACAACCTCAATATTCATCAACGATGAAAGAAGAATGTTTTCTAGGAGGTAATTGCCTCCTGACAAAGCAACGAAGTATATCTGCTTTTTTATTGCAAAGTCGATAAGACTCAATAGAACGGATACGTTGTTGGGAGCGTTTTGAAAGTCTTTTATGAGGCCCCATGTTTGAACCCGCCTTGGTGAAAGAAGACCTATGGCTTTGTCGACAAGCGGCCCATCTGCTATAACTATGCAATCCTTAGGCAGTTTCTTGTCAAGTTCTGCGAGAAGGTCCACTACTTCCTGTTCATTAGAATGATCTATTCTTTGTACATGCATGAGACCGTAAGAGAACTGGATCAGTAGAAGCGTCAAAAGAAAGATTGAAATGAGAGCTTTTTTGTTAAGGGAGAGGGCCTTCAGAGTATTGCTGAAGAGGGCAATCCGATTAGCAATTTCAACAACCATGATTATTCCGACAGAACTCATAACAGAAATCACAAGCCCAAGATACACCGCGTGACGAGCGACGAAGGACGGAAGGGGAAAGACAAACGTTATCAACGAAACAAAAATAAACAAAAAGGTTGCACAAACTAAATACCGCGAGCCTTCTCTGTTGCGTCCTATTTTGTAGATGACAAACAATAATCCTAGAAAGGCAAGCGCCAAACTCAAAAAACCACCTGTTGAGGTAATGTAATAGACTATCCAATAGTACGAAATCAAAGTAGGTCTGATATTTTCGAGTACGAGCTTTTCACCTGGTGAAAGTGGGTAGAGTATGATAAGCACTGCAAATAGGGCAATGACAATCAGGATAAAACATGCAAAGAAAAGATTCCTAAGACTCAGTCTTTCTCGCGCGCGCGCCACTTTCGAACCTACTTTCGCAAATCCCATTACGAGCAAGGCTCCCGCAAATGCCCAGGAATAAAGCGCTGTAAAGGGCTCAATCACAAAAATAGACATGGAAATAAACGCGCAAAATATGAGCTGAAGCTTTTGATTGTTCGCTTCAGATAACTGAACACTCAGTGCCCCAAGAAATAGAGTCAAGGCGAGAAGCTCGCGCACGAATACTGCTGTGTAGAACAGAGTCCAACTGTTGGTCATAAAACACACAGCAGAAAAAGCCGGCAGCATCGAAGAAATCTTCTTTGAAGCTCCTATCTTAGCCAAAAACAAATGTGAAAAATGATAGACCCAAAGCGAGACAAGGTACACCAAAAATAAAGAGAAAAGTTTCATGAAGTAGAGTGACGGTACCTTTTCTGGGTATATGGAGAAAATCGAACCAAGTAATCCTGAAACTGCGGGCGAATTACCAATAGACAAGTAACCTGGGTCCCAAAATCTTCCCACCATTGATGAAGAAAAACCTCTGCTCCACCATTCCCAGGCATCAAACCAAGGAATCTGATTCCAAGAGATATTTAACCACCCAGTTTGCAATGCAAGTAACAAGATAAAGAAAAGAACAAGCGCCACCAAAAGGTCTTCAGGAGGAAAACTTGATTCAAACAGCTGCTTGAAGCTAATCATGTGGGTGCGTGCATGTTTCTTGATTATAAGCAATGAAATGAACAACGCTGTTTCTACAAAAAGCAAATTGATGAGAGTTAGACCACCTACGCCTATGAGAAACCAGGCGACTATTCCAGCGGTTGCCATTCCGAGTGTGACGGACATAAGTAAAGCTTGAAGATGTGCATTATCTGCTAGTCCAATCAAAGAGTTCAAAATAGACCAGATTAGAAAACCTGATGGCAAGGTCAAGAACACAAACCAAGCAAAGTATACAATCGTCAATAGCGGTACTGATAGCATTATTTGAGCTAAGGTTGCCAGGACTGGAATCGTTAACAAGAAAAAGGCTCCAGCCAGCAACCTATTGCTCGAGTAAATTCTCTGAACGAAAGAAGATATTAGATATGAAATAGAGACAAGCAGTATTTGCGTTAGAAATAGACCTACGCTGTAATAAGCAGGATAGCTCCCTTCCAATAGATAAGGATAGTAAATTAAAGACAAAATGGCAGAAGTGCAAACTGTGAATCCTGCACCAAGTTTCTTCTCTCTGAGGATAATTATGTATATTGCAGATACTATAATCCATACTGCAAAGTAGCGCAGGATATCTGAAAAATAGACGGAGGTATCTGTAATTAGTGTGACCGCTGCCAGATTGTGAATTGAGATGTTCTGCGTTGCAAGTTCATTCGTATTCTCTAAATATGGAGCTAAGGATGCTGGCACGGGCAGAAGATTACACAAGGGTTTGTCAAACCCTCGATATGCCGCAAAGCCAGTCAAGAACAAAATGAAGCAAACGGCTATCGCTAAAGAAGTGATTATTCTTTTAACTCGTGTCTTCATTGCAGACTAGTCCCCGTGGTGACCTGCTGCTGTACTCTTTCATGTCTCAATCGATCACGCGTACGTGTTTGTTCTTGTCCGAAAGAGGTGCACGACTGTTTGTATGAACCATAAGGTTGTTGTCCGCAACCGCCGAAACATATGCGAGGCATTTTCATGTACTCTTTGTCAAGCTCCGGACAAGTTTTCTGTACCTGTTCTCAAACAGATCGAATGAATAGTAGCGTTCAACGTAAGACCTAGGAGCAAAACCATCTCCCATCAGAATATCGTACATTGCCTTTTGATAAGCCTCTACATTTGAGTCCAATGGAACGACATATCCGAAGGGCTGAGGGCCACTCATGGCATGAAAAGAACCGGTTTCTGAGGCTAGGATAGGCACATTGCACGCCATAGCCTCCAAAGCTGACAAATTGCACCCTTCAAATCGTGATGGGAGAATCAAGAAATCGGCAACGGAATAGAAATTCGGCATATCTAGGTGGGAGATGTTAGTATATGGGATTATGTTAGGAAAATTCGGGTCGCAGTCTCCCTTGGGGGAAAGAACGAGGAATAACAGACTTGGGTTTTTTTTCGCTAATCTAGCGATTATGTCAAAGCCTTTACTGTATGAAAGAGGGCCGACGAAAATACCAATTTTCTTGTTCTTAGGAAAACCAAGGACTTTTCGTGCTGTGTATTTTTCAATGGCCTTGAATACCTTCATATCTACGCCATTGGGGATGACTGTGCTATCAATATCATAATATTGCTTTAGAAGATCTCGAACGAATTGGGATACTGAAACAACGCGCTTTCCTCTGGCGCTCAAATATTCCATGAAACCGCGATGGTATTTATAATAATAGAACGGAAGTTTCTTGCCAGACTTTAGAACATGATTGGCAACTCCCCCGTAGCAACCGTGAAATATGTTTATTGTTGGTACATCGACCTTTTTCAGTGTCAGATACCAACCATACACTCCATTTACGAATACAACATCAACCAAGGCATTCTTCGTGATTTTCAAGACTCGTTTGTTTGCAAGCAACGAACAAATGTCATCATTATTCCTAAGAAGATTGCCAAACAAGCAAGATGTAGGTAAATTCAGATTGACGTCGGAATTGACTATCATCAAGAGATCAGGAAAAATCTTCTGAAGGCTTTCTGAAAAAACCTCCACCCCACCTGCTGTCTCAGAATACTTGTACGGAGTGACGAGTATTTTCATTTCTGTAACTCCTTGTCCCGCGCTTTATAAGAGTCTACTGAAAAAGAAACATGGAAACATGAAGAAACCCCGAAATCTGTAGAATCTGGCTAGATACATCAGATGATTTCTTATGTTGTAGTATTCCTGTGAGAATTTTGATGGGAGGATGTTTCCTCCAACTCGTCCATAATAGTGTTGCATTACAGCACGTGGTTCGAAGATTAGCTTGTAGCCCTTTTTTCGGAGGCGGAAATAGAAATCTGTTTCTTCGCGTGTGTAACTACCTTTGTATAATCTGCTGTCGAAACCGCCGATCTCGAGGATGGCATCCCTCGGCATCAAAGAACAAGAATGAAGAGATTGCACTTCGACAGGCATGATAGTGTTTAACCCATAATTACATATGAGATCGCCGGTTAGACGACTTATTTTCACTACGTGTTTTTCTTTTGAGTCTATTATTTCGCCAGAATTATGGTTCAGAGTTATCAGACGAGGGCCTACTGCACCAATTGAGTGATCTTTACTTAAGGTCTCAAAAGAGCCAACCAGTGTTGAAATACAATCGGGATCTAGTACCATATCATCCTCTGAAAACAATATTAGTGGCCCAGCAGAACGCAAAACACCCTTATTTCTTGAGGCAGGCGAGCCTTTCCGACTTTGATTATTATATGGTTTCACCCTTTTGTCAAACTTTGCCAAGCTCTGCAACTTTTCAAATGTGTTGTCGCGAGAGCAATCATTGATAACAACAACTTCAAACGGATCGTATCTTTGGTTTATTACGGATAGTATGCTTGCGCCTATCATTGAAGCTCGATTGTAAGTTGGTATCACGACAGAAACTAATGGTCTTTCCATGTGATCGCTTGCTGAGTTTTGGTTCTAACATTTAGCCCAGTTGTTGCTTGGAATCTCCTTAATGGCCACGTATTCTCTCTAGCTTTTTGTTCGCATCTGAATACATCTTTTCGTAACAAGAGATAATTCTCTCCCATGAATACCACATTGATACAAGTTGTCTTGCATTTCCCCCTATAGTCTTTCTTTCGTCTTCATTTTCTAGCAGGTATGCTATTTTTGAAGCGAAATCTTTTTCGTTCCTTGCTATGACAGCATTTCTCCAAGACTTTGCCCCTCTAATTGCCAAGAAACTGGATCTTGTTCCGACAACAGTTTTGCCCATGGCCATTGACTCCAATACGTTATTCAGAATTCCACATCTCTTGCTTCGTGGATCAATAACGAGGGCAGCTTTATCGATCCACGGTCTGACGTCAGCAACGTAGCCTGTAACGATAATGTTCCTGTTTTTTCTAGCTTCAGATTGTAGTATAGGATCTGGAGATTTCCCCACCAAATATAATTTTAGGTCAGGAACTTTCTTTCTTACTTTTGGAAAGACTTTTCTAATGAACCAAATTGCACTCGAAGCATTTTCGCCAGTCATGTGTGCAGTGAACGCAAGTGATTTTTCATCTAATGGAAGCCCTAATTGTTTGAAATACTCGGTATCAACACCATTTGGAATCACCTCGACATCAATCTCTGAGTTCAGATTCTTCAGATATACTCCATCAATCTCTGAGACAACATGAACCTTCTGAAATCTTTCATAAGCATTTTTTTCATAGGCAGCAGCGATAGGAAACATGATGGTGTAGTACATCTTATCTAATATTGAATTCCATGCAGCGTATGGCGCACGCATACTCAATAATTTCTCTTTGAGCCATAGTGAGTAACTGTCATTAATTGAAGCGACTGTCGGCACTAATCCATCTACAGAGACAATGTGCTGAGTCATGGATACTATGTCAAAGTGCACTAGATCGATATCCTTTTCCACGACTGTTTTGAGAAGCAGTCTCTTCGTGAGATCTGCTGATTTATATCTGAATAGTAGGACATCTTTTCTGTGGAGATTAGTTATCAGGTTTCTAGTTAGAGATCGCAGGTCATCATCCAATTGGAGGAACCGCATACTCTTGCAATACTTGTTCAACACTTCCACGACGAGTTTTGGAGGTGGATAGTCTCTGGAAAAAGAGATGAGGTGAATTTCATGTCCTCTCCTAAAAAGTCCTTTTATCAAGTGATAAGTCTTTATACTGACGCCATTTTGGGGGGGATAAGGTGGCTCTGAAGCTAGGATTAGTATCTTCATGAGACTGCGCACGCCAAGTATTGCAGATATTCAGAAAGCACTAACTTATTCCTCGGTTAATTGCGTACTCATAAACTTCCTCGGGTCTTGAAGCGTGCGCGCTTTTTTAACACGCTCGGAGCCTCTTATGAGCATCCTGCAAAACTTCTTCATACAGAGACTCCAATTCCTCTGTCGTTTTCTGTATGTCAAAGTTTTCCTTCACAAACAACTTGCCCTTCGATCCCATTTGTCTCGCTCTATCTTCATCTTTTAGAACAACATAGACAGCATTTGCCAATTGAGTCACATTTTCAGGCTCGACTGAAAAACCAGTAGCACCATCTACCAGAATATCGCCAAGACCGCCAACTCTAGAGGCTACTACCGGTTTTCCACATGCGTAGGCTTCAAGGACCGTCAATCCCCATATCTCATATCTTGAAGGCAAAACATAAACATCTGCGTCAACGTATGCCTCAAGTTTTTCCCTACCATACAAAGGACCTGAAATCAGCACTTTATTCTCAATCTTCAAAGCCCTAATCAAAGACTTAAGCTCACGAAGATAACCATCGTCAGGCCCTACAACAACAAGCCTAACATCATCCAGTTTCTTAATTACGTTTGCAAAAGCTTTAGCAAGAATGTCTACTCCTTTTATCTTATGTATTCTGGCCAAGTATAACACTATTTTTTCGTCTTCTTTTATGCCGAATTTTTTCTTGAAAGAGCCTTTAAGCGGTAGGTCAACGTATTCCGAAAGGTCTATTCCGTTAGGTATGATGGCAATCTTCTCTTCAGGCACGCCCATACCAAGGTATTGTTGAGCTTCTGTCTGAGTAAGAGCGACCACCTTTGAGGCATCCTTCAACAATGCATACCCGAAAAGCAAGTTGTACAGTTGCTTCAATTTATGACCGGTTGCACCTGGTAAGCCGCCATGAGCTTGAACGACATAGGGAACAGCATTCTTCTTAAGAAAATAATGAAGCAGCGGACTTTGGGTCGTTCGATTCCCATGAATGTGGACAACATCAAAATTCTTCACGTTATCCTTCAGAGCAGATATCAAAGAAGGAGTAATGAACATCTTTCTGCTTGCGGCGTAAAGGCTCAGATTCCTAAAATAGTAGGTATCTACGCCCTCAACATTCTTATATGAACAATTTACTCGACTATTCTCGTCCTGAATATCAGTTGTATACACAGTCACAGAATGACCACGCTCAACAAGCTTTCTGGAAATGTCATATGCAACTCGAACTGGACCTCCGAACCGCCAAGCAGGGTAAAAGTATGGAATTACTTGAAGAATCTTCATGACTTCATCCCAAAAACAAGTCTTGCCTAACGCTTGATATTGCCAATGGCTTTGACTTTGAGAAATGGACTACCTGCAAAGAATCTTAACTGCGAATTCTCAGTAGACAGATTAATCGCCCGAATCAGCTTGACCAAGGCATTCCCAAAAGGAACAGGCGACGCAATAAAACAGCCCTTGACAGCTGACACGCCGAAACCATTCCTTGACAGCAAATCCCCGATGTCCCCAAAGGTAAACCAAGCACTCTGAATCTTGTCGCCTCTAAACAACGCTTTCCCCCTTGAATTAACCAACAAAGCAATTGGCAAATAAAGACTCTGAACATTAGAAAAATTAAAAACAAAATAACCATCCGACTTTACCACGTATTTCACTTCCCGCAAGAAACCATCGATATCAGGAATATGATCTATGACATTTACGCAGATACAACCATCAAAAAAGCTTTCATTGAAGGGAAGAAAATGAACATCCGCAAGAATCAAGTCCACCTCAACATTTAGGCGGGCTTTTTTCTCTTTTGCTTTTTTCAACATTTCCCTGGACAGATCTATGCCCACAACGTCAAAACCGTTCTTTGCCAACCATGTTGCAAAACGACCAGTTCCCACTCCAGCTTCCAGCAAGCGTTTGCTGGATGAATCAATGAAGTCGCGAAGTATTTTTTTGTGCATACAGTCTAAATGGCGCCCCAAATCATCGTTAAATCTGCTTTCATCATAATCGGCTGCTTGACTATCATACTCAGCTTCGTCATTCATTTGCTATGCTGCCTCCAAGACTTCCAAATACAAGTCACTAAGGCGTCTAGATATTTCAGAGGACGAGAACCTCCTAGCACCAAGAATTGCTTGACTACTTATTTCTTCACTGAGAGTTGGATTGTCGAGGAGACTCGTTATGGCGTTGGCTAACTCTCCTGGACTGGTGAGATCTACAATAATACCATTCTGACCATGTTGTATCGCCTCTTTAATCCCTTCGAGATTTGAAGCGACAACAGGTTTTCCCAACGCCATCGCTTCCAAGACGATTATAGGAATATCAGAAATCCCTTCAGTGCTCCTAAACGGAGCAACCACCACATCGACACTAGACATGAGCCGAGCCATGTCGCTCACCACGCCAAGAACTTTGACAGACGCCCCCAATCTGCAAGATGCTAGAACTTTGACTGATTGAAGACGCTCGTCAGGTTCATGCAGCGTTATGATAAAATTAGTTTTGGGATTCGCTTGCAAAACTAATCTTGCTGCAGCAAGAAAAATATCAAGTCCTTTTGTCTTATCCACGTTTCCAACAAACAGGATTTTCTGAGCCTCAGGGTCCTCTTTAGACTCTTCTTGCCAGATTGAGGAATTATAAGCAGAGTTGCAATAGGCCTTTTCATCATAGCATGAGTGAAGCACTTCGATTTTTCCCGCATTTATTCCACATCTAGTCAAGGACCTTTTCACATTTGCAGTAACAGCGATAACTTTGTCCAAACCGAGCGAGATGGCTTTAATTCCAAATCTATCCAACGGCAATCTGTTAGGAAGCAACGAGGCTGGACAATAAAGAGAAAAGAAAGCGGGGATACCTACGCTTCTCTTTACTGCCGCGGGAATAATCGCAGGACCAAAATAACCTGAATGACCATGAACGAGATCGAACGAATGTTTAGAAGACAAGACTTTGATGGCTCTTTCAGCTTTTATGAGAAAATTAGCTACATAGGTGAGAGAATTATACTTCCCAACCGGATTTATTAAGTGAAATTTCGCCCATGGAAAGTCAAACATGCGCCCTTTTAGAAATCTTGATGGCGTCGTAACAACGTGTATTTCCCATCCTAATTCTGACAAGCCTTTGCAGAGGCCAACTACCGTGTTCACATGTCCGCCTATAAAAGTAGAACCCTCTGAAGGCGTTATTTCGGTGCCAACAAAACATATTTTGCGGTTCAAGATTATCTTAATCTGCGCGCGCTAGCTGTTCGAAGATTTCTTTCATTTTTGAACCAACCGCCTCGATGGATGCTTCGGCTTCCACGTATTTTCTTCCGTTCTCCCCCATCATCCGAGCAAACTCAGAATCTTCCTTCAGACTTATCACAGCCTTAGCTAAGGCCTCGTAATCGCCTGGGTAAACGGCTAAGCCCGAATTAGTCTCTTTTACATAAACTGAAGGTAACCCCCTACTAGAGCAGATTATCGGCTTGCCAACAGCCTGATACTCATAAAGCTTCGAAGACATCCCACGATAAGGCTTCTCATACTCAACAAGAGGCAAAACCAACACGTCAGCCTGGCCCAACAACTCAGCCACATCCTGTCTGCTCAAAAGCCTATCAACAATCTTCACGTTCTTCACGTTCAACTCAGCGACCTTAGACAATATAGAACTCAGAAGCTCACCCTTCCCTTGAACAACAAACTCTACATCAGCATCCACTTCCTCAACAATCTTGGCAGCTCTGAAAATCAGCTCAAAATCATAAGCCACAGAAAACCCTCCAGAATACAAAACCACAAACTTCCCAGAGTTCTTCTTACGCGTGTTTGGCTTGAAGACCGATAAATCCACGCCACCTCTAACCACGTGAATCCGACTCGCTTTTACACAGTACTTCTTTGACAACGTTTCAATATACCCTGGACTAATCGGCGTCACCACATCAGCCTTAACCAAAAACACACGGTAAACCCACTCAGCTATTCGGAGAACCAACGAATCTTTGCTGATAAGCCGAAGATCAACCAAATCCTCAAGCGTCAAATCATCCTCGTTCAACGCCACAGGCCGCCTTTTCACCCTGCTATAAACTATGCCAGGAACCCAGCTTGAAGCCCATATCGCATCGACATTTCCAACCCAAGGCAAAGCAAACAAAGACGTGACCGCAAAAAAGCCAATCAGGAACAGTCTCCTAAAGAACCCCCTAGACGCCAGTGGAAGCATAAGAGTCCGTATCACCTTGATATTTCCTAAACGCTCAACCTTGATCGGCTTCCACCTATAATCTGCACGTATTCTCCCTTCCGGGTAAAACGGAAAAGGTGCAATGACCGTGACGCCACAATCATTCAGCGCAAGGCCTTTGGCCAGATTGTATGCTCTGGTAGCTGAACCCCCCAGATCAGGAGGAAAATACTCTGCTATTACCAACACATTCAAGCTAGAACCAAACCCTCGCCTTAGGCAAAAGGTGTTTTGCTTTTCAGAATCTTGTTGAGAAGCTTTATTCTGTAATTATTCAAGACTTTGTCAACCTCTTCTTTTGTGACCCCAAGCTCTTCAAGCACACTCAGCAGAGAGGGAATACGCGGTGCGCTGTCTGACGCGCATCTCTTCAACGCTTCGCTTCTCGAGAGCTGGCCCTCGCGAACCAGTTTACTGTAAAACTCGGCGAATTCGTTGAAACCAACCAGCCTAAAATACATATAATCAATTAGCGGATAGGCTGCATCGTCTATTCTCCACGTGGCTGTCGTATCAGCAGCGCCTTGCCACCCCACTTCGTTGAATACTGCGAAGAGCACTTTTTTCTCGTTCCAGTATATGTAGTCATAGAATCCAAGCGGTGTGACATCGTCTGGTTTCTGGAGTGATTCGAAGAAGTAGACGAAGGCTCCTCCCAAATACTCTCTGAAAATTGACCAGTGATAATTATGGCTGTTCCTCATGAACTCCCAACCAAACTTCAACGCTAATCTCGTCTTATTGAAGGTCGAATAATAGCCTCTCTCATTCGGGAAAACACCCATAAACCCGGTCTTGAAATGCTCCTGCTCGAACGTGCTGTTTCCAATGTTGTTTCCTCCTAGAAGAAGTGGAATCTTGTTTTCATGGGCATACCTGAAAAGTCTGAGATTCATCTGCTTGTCACCAGCATTGAGCACAGGAGCAATAGTGTTGATGGAGGGCTTTTTCAGCCATGCGTGAAATTTTATTTTGGTGTTTCTCTTTGACGTCTCAATGTGCCTTTCGTCTTTGATCCAAACATGCTCAACATCCAAAGCATCTGTGACCTGCTGGATGTTACGATAACCCTCAGGCAGGATAGCGCCGCTGTCCACAGTCGCCGCAAGCGCACGCATATGGTACTTTCTCACAATCTGATGAAGAACAAAAGCACTGTCACGCCCACCACTTATCGGAACAAGGCAATCGTACTTCTCCCCTTTTCCTCTGAACTTTTCAAGCACTTTGAGAAGTTCATCTTCACCCAAAACCTTTACTGGTTCATACTCTAGGCAATAGTTGCATACTCCATTTTCGTCAAACTCTATCCATGGAAACGTCTCAGGCAGAATACACTTTGTACACCTTCGCATGTCCTCAAACATTTCCTCTGTACTCTTGCCTGTTTCCTCGACGATTCTAGAAAGGCTTTCCAAACTACACGGACCCGACAAATGCAAAAGTCAGAATGCAACAGTTGCTTCTATCTTGGCTCTGTTTCCAAATATCCAATCACAAGTCTTCTGCAATCCAGTTTTAATTTCAGCCTTCGGTCTGTACCCCAAAATTGTGCGAGCTTTCTCTATGGAAGCTCTTCTCTTGACAACTTTGTCCCAATCCCTTCTGACCTTAAAAACCAGCCCTGCCTTGTTTCCTGTGAGTTCATTGATCCAGTTGGCAAGGTCAATCACCCTTGTCTCAGTTTCAGATGCAAGATTGAAAGCTTCACCCACTGCTTCTTTGAGGACTCCCAAGCGCAGAGTTCCGTCAACGATATCTTCCACAAACGTGAAATCTCGGGTCTCTTCTCCTGTACCCGTTATTGGAAGTGGCTTATTGTTCATGGCCCAGTACATGAAGTTCGGGATCACGTTCCGGTATCTTCCCGGCACTTCACCGGGGCCGTAGACGTTGAAGTATCTCGCTATTGCGACAGGCAGCTTGTAGTAGTCGCTGAAAAAGTTGCAGTACAATTCTCCTACAAGCTTGTTCATTTGGTATGGCGTGTCCAAATGAAGCGAAACAAAATCCTCTTTCAAAGGCAAAGGTGCCTGACTCCCATAGACCGAGCAGCCTGACGAGGCGAACACGAACCTTTCAACTCCCGCGCGGTTCGCGTACTCCAGCATTTTCAGCGTGCCGAGCCCGTTTACAAGAAGGTCAGTCTCGGGATGGTCGACACTGTTCTGGTTGGCAAAGTGGGCTGCAAGATGAAAAACGTAATTGGGCTTGAGGCTGAAAGCATTTTTCATCGCCTCTTCATCCAAGATGCTGCCCTTTATGAAGACAACTTTTCCGTTTTTGGGCAGGTTCCACTCATAAGACGCGGATAAATCGTCAAGGACTTCGATTCTCTCGGGTTCAGCCTTTAGAAGTGTTCTGACAAGGTTGCTGCCTATGCAGCCGCATCCACCGGTGATCAAGATCCTCTTGTCTCTGTAGTGTTCCAAGATTTCGTTGGATTCCAAGTTTGCCTTCACTTTCCGTATAGCATTCGGAACCATTCGACGGTTCTTTTGACGCCCTCTTCTGCAGGAACATTCAATTTGAAGCCTAAATCTTTCTTGGCCTTCGAAGCGTCAGGCGTCTTAATTTTCGTGGTGAAAGGTTCAGCCTCTTGATAGGTGACTTTGGAGTCATCTTTCCCTAGGTTTTTCAAAATCAGGTCGGAGACATACTTGATTTCGTACTGCCTGTCTCCTCCCAAGTTGTAGACCTCGCCTGGCTTGAAGTTGTCAATTATGTTCGCCAGTGTCCTGCAGACGTCTTCCACATATTCGAGTGTTCTCTTGTGGCCAAGATAAACAGTGTAGGGCTCGTCTCGGATCGCTTTGAATATGAACTTGGGAATCCAGCCACGGTACGGCGTGTAGTGTTCGCCGACTCCGTAAACATTGAACAATCTGACTCTGACGGTTTCAGTCTTGAACATAATTGAAGAGTTGACTATTTGCAGTTCGTTGACCCATTTTGAAATTGCATAATCATTCATTTGTTTTATGGGAACCTTGTCCATGACGTCCTCGCTCATCACGCCGTCATAGTCGCCGTAGACTTCGGCGCTGCCGAAGAAGATCATGCGGAACTTCCTGTCTTCCTGCGCTCTCAGAATGTTCTTGGTTCCCACCGCGTTTGTAAGCCACAAGTTTTCGTAGTAGTCTTCGCCATTCCATCTTCCGTACTCGGCAGCGGCGTGATAGACAAAGTCAAACTCGTGCTCTTCAAAAACGCGTTCAACCTGCCTGTACTTGCTCACATCACAGCGAACATAATTGTCCAAATCGGAGTGCATGAGGTCGCATGCCCAGACTTCGTTACCCCGTTTTCCCAGTTCTCGAACTAGGTTCGAACCGATGAAGCCGCGTCCACCTGTCACGAGTATTCTTGACTTAGGCAAGTTTTTCCCTCAATATCCTAGCGCGCTACGATTTCCGATCGCGCGTGCGCTCTAGTTCCCAAAACTATCGAAATCTTCATGATCGAGCCTCTTTCTTCTCCTTCAGTGCCCTTCCTGGTTTGTAAGGGGACCTCTCGACTTTGCCTATTTTGAAAATGACTGTTCCGCCTTTCGTATAGGGCTCGCCGGGATCGACACATTGTATGTACGCGTGCCTTCTGTCTCCTGGTTTGGACAAGCCCAAATCCACTGGGTCGACGCCCCGCTCCAATACCAGCACATAATGCAGCAAAGAAGAAAGTGCGTGCGTACACAGAGCGTCTGTGCTTTCCAAAACTATCTTCGGGTCATTGATGGTTATTTTGTCGCCGACTTTATAGACGGGGCAGTGACCACGCACTTCACAGACTTCAATCTTGAGCATAATAATTCGCCGTTTTCAGCTTTTCCCGTTCATTCTTTCTGCAAGTCTTGCGATCGCGTACAATGTTATGCCTGTTGACAGCATGAAGAACCCGATCAACACAAACGCGAGCGAGGCCAATGCTATGTTCGTCTCGATATAATTCTGTGTACCGTAGATTTGGAGCATCCAAGTCCCGAAGAAGGTTCCAGCTGCTAGAAATAGAATGCCTGGTATTCCGAGCAACAGCAAGGGCTTGTCTTCAACAACGAGTTTGACGATGGACATTACGACGCTGGCGCCGTGTCTTACTGGGTTGTGCACGTGGTTTCTCACGCCGTTTGAATAGTTGCATGATGCTGCAACTTCTTTGATTCTAAAGCCCTGTTTTCGGGCGTTGATCAGGATTTCTGCGCTGGCGCCCATACCGTTTTCTGCCACGACCAATTTGTCTAAGCATTTGCCGCTGTAGGCTCTGAACCCGCTCTGAGCATCCTGCACACCATGCTTAGTGTTGTTAGCACTCGCTGCAAGTCGTGAAATGAATTTAATACCGGCTCTCCGGTACCATGGCATAACACTCGACAAGTGCTTATCAATGAACCTTGATCCGACCGTGACGTCGGCTGCACCGTTCTTTATGGGCTCGACAACATTTGGAATATCGCGTGGATCATGCTGACCATCACCATCCAACGTGACCAGAACATCGGCTCCCAACTCTCGGGCCCGATTGAACAGTGCTTGAATCGCCGCGCCATAACCAAGATTAGTCTCATGCCTAACAACCTCGGCCCCCAAACGTAGGGCGATCTCACCGGTCAAGTCTGAGCTGCCGTCGTCACAGACCACAACCTTGTCTGCATATTTCTGAGACTCCAAAACCACCTTTGCAATGGTCTTCTCTTCATCAAAAGCTGGAATTCCGACCACAACAAAATGTTTCAAAGCAGTTGTAGCTTCAATCTCAACATTAGGGCTCTTTGAAATCTCCACCATATTCTCAACCTACATAAAGGTAAACGGAAATCCGATCAAAACTCATCAACTGAACAAAACCACTTGGAACAGTAATTCCATACCAGCCTATGTCCGTGTTCCACCATATAAAATACAGCGTGTCAAATCCGTGTGCATTCGCAGTGGTAATCGCTGCATGAAAATCATTCTTGAAATAAACAATCGTGTACTCCTTATCTAAGCAGAGTTTACTCCAATCATAGAAAGCGTCTTGAGCAAGAAAAGCAGAGCCGCTGCTCATTCTGTTGTTAACCCATTTCAAAGCATTGACTGCCGAATCAACGTCAATCAGTGGCAAGGTGTTGCTCTGCATGGAAGAAGGTACATAGTTTACAGTTGTTGGAAGACCAACAAGTCCAAAACGTCCATACAACATGGGACAAGCCATAAACACAAACCCCAAACAAGAAGAAACGACAAGAAGACTTTTTGCAGCTCTCTTGGAAATCTTCAGCCAATTCAATCTTGTCCAAATCGGCCGTGCACCTGAACCGCCTGCACGCCAGACCTTGCCAATCCCGTTAACCACGTAGAAAGTGAAGGGATAAATAAGCATAAGCATCCACCTACTCCACATGTCCGGAGCAAACCACGGCACAACCACAGCTCCAAACCCTCCAACAAGAAGAAGCCCAGACCAGAAAACCAGAAGCTTGCTTCTGAAGAAACCAACCAAGACCAACGGCAAAACTAAAGCAAAAAGCAGGACGAAAAGAGAAAACACATGCGAAAACAGAACCAAATATGAAGAATAAGATTGAACAGCGTCAAACACCCCGAGATAGTTTGTGAAAAGACTGAAAACTCCACGATAATGGCCAGTTGTTTGGTATGCAAAAAGAACATTCACGGCAGGGCCAGCATAAACGATGGGAAACGTCACGAAATACACTTGCCCCAGAAACAAGGCGAGTGCAGGAGCAAAGAATCCTAGAACCCTGATCGCAGTCAGTTTCGTTTTCTTCAGGGCCGTGAACGCGACAACACCCAAAACGACAATGAACAGGATAATCGACGTGAACTCGTGACTGAACATTACAAGAACCGAGAACAACACGAAAAACAAGGAAGCCTTCACGCTCTTGCCAACATCCTCAAGGAACGCAAGAGCAAACAGCAAGAAACCTAAACCGAGGATGTTCCTGTAAAACTCCCACGAAATTGCCAATGCTGCAATCTGAAAGGAAAAAACCAGACTGCTGAATAACGCCTTCCTTTCCGTCCAATTCAAAGCTCTCCTGGCAAAATAGTAAATGCCAGACGTGTTCAACCCAAAAAGCAAAGGCGCCGCCAATTTCAAAATCATAAACGGGTCTCCCCGCACGAGATTCTGAACCGGAACTAAAAGTCCGTACAACAGCCACGAAAAGAAAACCTGTGACCAATTATACCAAACAACACCAGTCCCAATTCTCCAAGCATAGTAGACAGTGTCAAAACCAATAGCATGCGGATAAGACAACACTTCAGGCACAAGCCTGACAAAGAATCCGACAAGAAAAGCAATACCCAGAGCCTTCCAGCCAGACGCCGTGAAGTTAGAAAAGAAACCAGTAACTCTGGAGCTCAATCGTCTTCAACCAAGCGCGCGCTTCTCGAACCGATAAAGCCTCTTTCGTCGGTTACCAAGACTCTTGACTTAGGCAAATTCTTCCCTCAATATCTTGATTATTCTCTTGCCTGTCGTGCCGTCTCCGAACGGAATTTCCCAGTCGTGATGCTTGGCGAGCATGAAATCTGCTTTCTTCACAATTTCGTCCGGGTCAGTACCCGCGAGCGTGTTAGCTCCAACCTCCAAGGTCTCCGGTCTCTCAGTGTTGTATCGCAACGTTACGCATGGCACGCGAAGAATGCAGGCTTCTTCCTGTACGCCACCTGAATCTGTTAAGACGAGCTTAGCGTTGCTCTCAAGCTGTAGAAAAGTCAAATAATCCAAGGGTTCGATGATGTCAACGCCGTCTGCGTGAACATTGAAGGCTGCAAACTGTTTTTTGGCTCGGGGATGAATGGGATAGACGACGTGGAAACCCAAGATCTTGCGAATTCTCGTCAACCCCTCCATGATGCCTTTCAACCTAGTTTTGTTATCAACATTCTCTTGTCTGTGAACAGTGACTAAAGCATAGCCGCCATTTTCAATGCCTAACTTCTTCCAGATGTTTCCTTTCTTCTTCGAGAGTTTCAGATTCTGATTGACAGCATCGACGACGGTGTTGCCCGTCAGGAAGATAGCGCGTTCATTTAATCCTTCTCTGAGCAGGTTCTCTCTTGCTTTCGCGGTCGGAGCGAACAACAAGTCTGAACAATGATCCGCCAGAACCCTGTTGGTCTCCTCAGGCATCTCGCGGTCATAGCTTCTCAGACCCGCTTCTACATGTCCTACTTTGATGCCCAGCTTCGTCGCAGCCAAGGCCCCAGCCAGAACCGTGTTAGTGTCACCTTCAACCAAAACGACATCAGGCTTCTCCCGGCTCAACACCTTCTCTATTCCAATCAGCATCTTTCCAGTTTGTTCAGCATGTGTTCCCGAGCCCACGTCAAGATTATGGCGTGCCTGTGGCAGTTCAAGTTGCTCAAAGAAAACGCGGTCCATATTGTAAGAATAATGTTGTCCCGTGTGAAGAACAAAATAGTCTAAGGTAAGGCGTTCACATTCTCGAATGATCGGCGAGAACTTTATGATTTCTGGCCGAGTTCCTAAGACAATTGAAATTCGCGCGCGCGCGCTCACTCTAGAACTCACTCGAAACCCTCAGGCCTACGTAATAGGGGCTTTAACCCTTCCTCTAACGGAACCTTGGGTTTGAAGCCGAAAGCCTCACCCGCTTTTGAAATATCCGCGAAGCTTGCCGGTACGTCCCCTTCTCTCTGCCCTCGATAGACAATACCTAAATCTCTACCCGCAAAATGCAAAACTATCTTAGCCAGCTCATTCAGTGATGTAGCACGCCCAAAACCAACGTTGAAAACCTCGCCGTCAACGGACTCATCTTTCAAAACCGTCAAAACAGCGTCGGCAACGTCCAAAACATGAACAAAATCCCTCGTCTGAGAACCATCCCCAAACACGACCAACGGCAAACCCTTCCTAGCGCGACTAACCCACTCAGCCACCACGCCGCCTTCACCACCCGCCCTTTGCCTAGGCCCATAAACGTTAAACAACCTCAAAACCACAGTCCTCAGCCTAGACTCTTTCTGAACAGACTCACAAGACTGCTCACCCACCAGCTTAGAAACCGCATAAGGAGAAACCGGACGAGTCGGATGCTTCTCATCAACAGGCAAGTAACAGGGCACACCGTAAACCGCGCAAGAAGAAACAAACACAAACCTGTCCACATGCTGCTCAACACAAGCATCAAGCAAACCCTTTGTAGCACCAACGTTCTTCTCAAACGTCACATTCGGATTCGCAACAGAAAAAGGCACACTCGTAACGGCCGCGAGATGCACAACAGCGTCAACACCGTGAACACACTTCCCCGTAACCTCTGAATCACGCAGATCGCCCTCGACAAAATCCACTGTTCCGCTCAATAAATGCCCGCGAATGTTGTCAAGACTTCCCGTGGACAAGTCATCGACAACCTTCACATCAAACCCGGCAGCCACAAGCCCGTCAACAACATGACTGCCTATGAAACCAGCCCCACCAGTCACCAAAACTTTCCCTGAAAAACCCATAGAACTACTCTTCAACGTTCAATTCTGCCGTCTGCTCAGGGCTCCAAGCGAACTCGGGGTTTGCAACCGCCCCCTTCTTCTCAGTCTTCAACCATTTTCGCGGTCTGCGCAGCAATATTTGGATGCCTGCGTAAAGCGCCATAAAAGCCTGAAGAGACCAGTAAACGTAGATGAAGGGCAACCAAAGCAGATTCTTCAAGTTCCTCGGCCTAGAAACATAAATCAAAGCCAAACCACACGCACACACAAGCAACGTTGTACCAACCGCCGTAAATTGCATTGCCAACTGCCAGAAAACGTTGAGAGCCGCCGGCATAAAGAACACAAGAATCGCTGCCAAATAAGTAACGAGTGAAAAAATAAGCATGAAAGGACCCAGCAACGTTGCTTCAGCATCAATGCCTATTTTGCTAGGTTTAAACATCAGCCGACCATACTTGAAGGCAACCTCCATCCAACCACGGTACCACCTTATCCGCTGCCTGAACAGCTGCCTCAGGCTCGACGGGTTCTCCTGCCACGACCGCACCTCAGGCGCGTACCTGATCTGGTAACCTTTCTCTGTCAGCTTGGCCGAAAGCTCCATGTCCTCAGCCAAAAACTTCTCATCGAACCCTTCAACCTTCTCCAGAACACTCCGCCTCACGAATTGGCAGCTCCCCTTCAAATTAACAAACAACTTCAAAGCATCCTTGCCACGCAGGTAAGCTTCAAACCAGACAGCCTCCTCATACGAGATAAACTTGGTCAACATGTTCTCCTCAGAATTAATCGACAGATTCCTACCCTGAACAGCAGCCACCTTCGGGTCCTCAAAATATTCACAGACATTAAGCAGCACGCCACTGTCAAGAACACTGTCAGCATCAAAAAACCCGATGATCTCTCCTTTCGCCCGCGCAATGCCATAGTTCAAAGCCGAAGGCTTTCCCTCAGAAAAATCCCTATGAAAAACTTTTACCTCAACACCAAGCTTCTCAGCCTCTTCCAAACAAACATCAAAAGTCCTGTCGGTCGACGCGTCCTCAACGAAAATCACCTCTGTCCTATCCGCCGGATAGTCCAATTTCGAAAGCGAATCAAGAAGTCGACCCGCAACTTTCTCCTCATCCTTCACGGGCACAATAAGAGAGAAAACAGGCAAATTCTCTTTGCCTACGCTTCTGCGTGGAACTTTAAGCTTGGAAGCACGTAGATTCGTGACGCCGGCAACCAAAATCGGCAAGTTGTAAAGTGACCAGCCTGAAACCACCAAGATCAGGCAAATCAGAACAAAATACGCTAAACCAAGCAGGGCAGACATCCCCATTTCAGCATAAAGCGAATTTCAGCGTGTTCACACTAGCCCGTAGCCCTTGCGTGTACTGGATTGTTGAGCATGTAACTGTTCATGAGAGAAATCTGCACGGTGCCCAGCCAAAGCCTATAGCCGATGTCATTCAGCCAGTTCTCAACCCTTGGAGCCCACTTGAACACTCCCCGACGCCTGAATTGAACCTGCATCTCCAAGGCCTTGGCCTCACCATACGAAAGAATCCGGGCCTGCGGCTTAGTAATCCCCAACTCTCTAAACGCCACCGCAAGCCGTTGCAAAATGCTCGCACCGAGGATCCGAAGATTCCTCCTCGTATAAGCCAGACATGCCTCCAACAACCTCCAATGTATATTCAATGAACGGCGTCGTCCCCGGCAGTTACGACGCGCCAGCTGCAAAGCATCGGTCAAATCCTCGTATCCTAAACCGTTTGACTTCGCATATTTCTTCGTGAACATGCCAGCATCTTATAGGACAGCATTATCCTGCCATTTCATTTATAACAGTTTAGTAAACGACAGTTACACTTTAAGTGAAGCGCACACGCGCGGAAAGCAACTTGCTACACTTTGCTATTCTTTCCACAGAGGCAGGAGCAAGCAGGTAGCGCGCGCGATATAACTTTTCTCAGGGAGATATGCGGTCGTGAGTTTTCGTATCGTCTCGCTCGAGCAACTTGTAGGTTCTTTCTTTGCCGTTTCTGTTCTTGAGGTAGTCCGAGATCATTTGACGGGCGACTTCTTGAACGGTCTCTAATCGTCTAAGTTTTCGTTCCTTCTCTAGCTCGTTGAACATCTCTTCACTGACACTCATCATGAAGCGTTGCATATACCTATTGATGTATAGAAACGCGTATAAGTATTTGTATGGCGCGCTGTCTTCTGAAAAGATGGATTGATCAGTTAGTCAAAGCCAGTTCTCAAGAACTGTTAATGAATTTGACTAGTTAATCAAACATAATTCTCAGGAACCGTTAAGAGCTCAGGTTCTATGCTTGAATCTCGTATGGATTCAGACCGTCACACAGTCAAACGTCATCTTCTATTTTCACCTTTCCCTACATCCCAAGACGGTCTGAACCCCAACACCACAAACTCCAATTTTTGATTCTAGAACTCTTTTTCACAAACGCCAATAACCCATTCAACGCGTTGTAACTTGCTGACTAGGCTACGTTCTCAACATGGACAACAAGAATCTACAGCCTGATGTGAGCGAGAAGACAAACGAAACTAGAAAACCCGTTAAGATACCGTTACCAAGCATCATTACCAAAAACGTTACCAAACAAGCCCTAGGGGGAAGGATTCTCGTCTCAAGTAAGCGCGAGCGACTGTTGGCAACGTGTATTAGTACTTGTAAAGTTGGCTGGGAAGAATCTCAAAAGAATCGACTGTTGGGCCGGGTCGGTCGTGTTACTGTTTTCTGCGTTTGATTGCGAATAACCCGAGTGCTGCGATAGAGGCTGTTGCCATGAGTATTGGAGCTGGTTCTGGGACGATGAATCCTGGTTTGCATGGACCTACTCGCATGTTGAAGAAGGGTGTGCACACGCCTGATCTTGCTATGGCGAGGACGAGCATTCGGGGGTGGGTTGACGGTAGGGTCACTGTGAATTCTCGGGGGATTCGTCCTATGGCGCTTCCGCCTAGGAATGGACCGAAATTGTAGAACAACGTGTCTTGGCTTGTGCCGTTTACGCCCAAGCGCTGTTTGAGGTCTGATACCATGTATCTTCCAGAGTCGAAGGGTGTGACTGTCTGATCAGGCACATAGCCAGTGTTGACTGCTTGAAAACCCATTTTGGGAAATATCGATTGATTAGTTTGTCCTGACGTCCCGATCCAGGTCACGGTTACCGGTCCCGTGAGGCCGTCGTATGATGCTTTCGTCATGACAAGCACGATGTTTGGAAAGACGCCGGTTGTGGAGTTTATGGATTCTACGGTGAAGGTTGCGGGGCTCGAGAGCATGACAGGAAGCGGGTAGTAGCTGCCGTGTGGGTTGATCAAGAGTTCCCCGCTTGGGCAGGCGGCGTAGGCGCTACCAACAAAAAGTGCTGCTAAGCACAAAGCCAATGCTAATTTCAGGCTTTTCATGTCTCCCTTCTCATAAGAAAAACAACTTTCATACGATATAAGACTGTATGTTTTCTACTCCTAGAACAAATTTCTATTCATTTATGAATCAATCGCGCACGCGTGCGGTCAGGACAGAAAAGCATTCGTTTCTGAATTATATATGAAATTGGTTGAATGACGACCGATCTCTGATTATGTTATAGGAAGAATCTATAGACATCTATTCCTCATGCGTATATAGAATTCGCCGCTGAATTTTCATCAGTGAGCGCTTGAGTGTGACAAAATCCATAATTCGTGCCGGTGGGGAATCCACAAGATTGAAAGGAATTTTCTATGGGCCTAAAGCGCTGGCTCCTGTATGCAAGCATACACTGTTGTGGTTCCATCTTCAGCGCGCGCTACGTTTGCTTTATTGGCTAAGTCTTCCATATTCGAAGTGGCTCGTCATCGAGACTGTACGTTGAGGCCCTTATGATCTTTGTCTTCTCAAGTTCCTTGAGTCTTCTCTCAAGTTCTTCCGTCATTATGATCTCTGAGCAGGCTTCCCGAAGTGTCCGAGCTATGTTCTCGATGGTTGCGGGCTGCTTCGTTTCTTGGACAGCTCTTACGAGATCTCTGTCTGACTTGTTCAATTTTTCTATGGCGCTTTGGCTGATTCGTTTTCTTCTTCTGACCTCAGCTTCGTAGTAGATTATTGTGATGGCAAGACCAGTTGAGGTGACTGTTAAGAGGAGGGGGCCGTTTTGAATTATTATGAGAGTTGTTTCTGAATAGGTTGTTATTGGCTGCCAATAGTCTGCTGTTGCCGTCGCCAACACTATGAGGGCGTTTTTCACCCTAGCCAATTCGTAAGTGCTTGACGGTAGAGCTATTAGGCTTATTTCCACATATTTTTTCTGAATTGTCGAGTTTGTCATGAAATTCACGGTTTCGTTCCAGTAAAGTACTGCTTGGATTTGTCCGATGTCGGTGTACTCGAATGCGAAGAACCTGCTGACTGTAGGCGAGTTCGACGCAAGCGTCACGTCCTGAACATCGATTTGGGTTGCCCGCGGTCTTCCACTCTGAGATTCAGGCCAAAAAAGAACATACGTCTCCCAATCGCGCAGATCGGATTTAACAGAGGCTATTTCGAGTGTAGCCAGAATTTGCTCACTCGATCCGTTTATTGGTGTGTACAGATAAGTGAGAGACATATCTTGTTTTGTCAGAGCTTCATAGTTTAGGTTTTCATAGATGAAAGTGAGCAAGTACTGGCTCTGGTTTGGGAAGACCTGACTGGAGTAATATTCTCCTGAGGACGTGTTGATTACGACCGTCGATTGGCCTCTTGCGAGAACGAAGAAGGGACCTTGAAAGGTCAATAGGATGCTTGCAACCAGAAAAACAGAAAAGAGTTTGACCACATCCTCCTTGCCAAGTTTTGCCGATGCAGGTCTGACTATTCTGCCGCATTGTAGACAGTACTCTTCATCCGAGCGACGTGGAGAGTTGCATTGTGGGCATTCACTTTTGTGTGCAAAGATCTTGGTCTTAAAAACTTCTTTGTAAGCTACGAGCAAGATCAGCGTTCCTGCCAAGATTAATACCCAGTCGCTCGGCAAATGGGCGCTTTGGAAGACCAAGTTGGTTCTGCTGTAGCTGGTGAAGAGAAGGGCCGCCGTCTCAAGAATTCTAAGAAGATATACCGCTGGAATTACGGTCATGATTAGAGCTGCTTTCTTCCAAGGTTTTTCCCTCGTCAGATAGGTGACGAAAACCGCGAAAGCCGCGAAACCGACAAGACTGTAAATGCCTGAGGAAGCCAAATCGACAGGGAAAGGGAGGCCAGTTCCATTGGGCGTAATTACCGTGATGAGCGGGTTACCGTTCTGATAGGTTAGTGTCGTGGGAATGTTGAATGCGTTAACGATGGCATTGGAGGCTTTCGCACTGGCGATTTGGAGGGCTGAGCCTAAGGAACAAAGGATCGCGGGGGGCGGCGGTATCAAGAAGATTAGGAAGGCGATCGGGAAGGCCAACTGTCTTAGCGTTTGACTGTTGAAGAGTATTAAACACAGACCAGCAGTGAACAATGGAAGAGCAAACATCTGGTATTCTATGCCGGTGCTGGTGTACGCACTGTACCAGTACAGGAGAATTGCAAAAGATGCCAATAGGACGCCCGAGAGTAGCGAGAGGTGTCGAAGGTTTTGAAACTGTTCTTCCTCAGCGACTGGCATGACGGCTCTGAGCATCTTTCTCTTTCTGTAAATCAAAAAGACCAGGAAGAAGGGCACGGCTAGGACGTAACTTGTTGGTTCATGCTGCATGGCGTCGGAGAAGAGAAGTGTAAGCTCTCGGTGAAATATGATAATGGTCGCGGCTATGATTCCCGCAGCCTTCAGAGCTAACGTTATTCTAGTCGATGAGGTTGATCCGGGCCAATGCAGTTTTGGCATTGTAAAAAAAGGAAGAGTCATTCGGCTTAACCTTTCGTGTTCTTCTTTGTAGATGTCAACTCATGACTATTCCTGAGACGGAGTACTCCGTTAGGCAACACATTCGTAGAGGAATGTTTCAGAGAATGTTCCGTTCGCAGTTGGCGGAGTCATATAGTTTAGGGTGTTATGGTCTTTGCGTTATGCTGCTCTTGACCCCGAACGTTTTTTTCTGTAGATCGTGGTCGCTGAAATAGCTCCTAGGGCTATGATTAGAGGAAGTGCTATCGTGGGGAATTCTGGAATGATGGGAACGGTATATTCTATTATGCTGACTTGGACCCATTGTTGTTGTATGACGAGTGGGTAGCAGATTATTGCCACGGTCTGACCCGGTGCGGGGTTGAAAGTCGTGCCGTTCGCAACGGCGTCTTGAATCATGGCATTGGCCATTGTGCTTATTGAACCGGTGTAATTTGCTATGGTGAAGTACCATATTGCTTCTTGTATGTCGGTGAAATTTCCTTTTTTGTTATTTAAGACGTAGTTGGTCATGTTCCATTGGGCTTGTGAAGACAGGTTCAGGGGTGGGTTGAGACTTGAGTATAGCAGGGCTTGGAAGGTTTGGTTTCGAGTCATGTCTAATCTTACGTCTACGCACCAGCCGGGGTAGGTTTCGTTTGCTACGTCATATCCCGAAGGAACGCCGCTTAAGGTTGTGAGAAAGTAGCTTTCAGTAGCATTGTTGGCTGCGATGTAAACCCATCCAGATGGAAGATTAAGCCCATCGTCCGCATTTGCTCTGGGGATTACCAGGAATGAAAGAAGCGTAACAAGGAGTGTGAGAAATATGGCAGCCGATCTCAGATTACTTTGTGATTTCATGTTCTATACCTCTCGGATTTGCATATTTGACAAATGTGTCGTAAGAATTAATAAGGCTTGTTCCCAACAGGATGCACTCTTCCGACGTGAGCATCAATTTAGGTTGATGCTCCCTCTATTGGTTATGATGGAGATTTAAGCGAAAGTCTAGCGCTTGCGCTGAACGTAAATGAAAGTGCATTAGAAAAACACGTTCTGATGCTGTGGGAGGTTTCAGAATTTAGATCGTCTTAGTTTAGGCTTCTTGACCGTGTGGCAGCTTTGTCGTCTGGTATTCCCTTATGATGGCGGCTGTGCTGAAAGCAAAAGTCAGTGCCGCCAGACTCAGAGTTATGGGGGTTAGGCGAATGCCCCATGGAGTGTAATTCAAAAGCAAGCCCACTATCGGAACGAGGGCGAGACTCATACCCAGACTGAGAACCACTCGTTCGATTATGTCTAGGTTTTGTCCAGATGTGCCTAATGCGCGCCTCAAACCTGAGGCGAATGGAAGATGCTGCGGGAACAGTGCTTTTATGAATGCGTATCCTGGTAGCCAGAGAATGAATATTGCACCGAATACGTAGCGGATTATCACGGCGGGAAAATCATCTTCTGGAATTGTGAAAATGCAGATCACTGCAACCAAAGTTGCCGCCATCGTTATCCAATACCAAGTGGCGCGTCGGACTATTTGATTGGCTTTAGGCTGCGTGATGGCAGGTTCTAGTGTGAATTGAAGTTTGCCTTCGTTCTGGAGTCTGACTATAACGTCCAAGACTTCTTTCTCTGAGATCGATTGAAACTGCTCAACCATTTGTTGAGTCAGTTGACGGACTGTTGCCGGTTTTTGTTCTTTTGTCGTCCTGAATATTGCATCTCTGAGCGTTTGCTCTGTCGGTTTCTGTGACAAGCCCGTGGATCCTCGTTAGTGCATAGTCAGGGGGGTTCAATATAAATCGTTAGAATAGAAAGAGAAGTGTTAGAGCAAGAAACCTAAAAATGGAAAAAAAGTGCCCGCTATTTCGGCGCGCACTTACTAGGAGACGAATCGGCTTGCCGTCTTATTTCCTTCGGCGTTTGATTGCGTAGACTCCGAGAGCGCCGAATGATCCAAGTGCTAATAGTGCTGGTACGAGTTCAGGCACGACTAGTCCTGGCTGTGTGTTTGGCACTTTGTTATTGAGCGGGGCCGTCATACTACCTTCCCGGCCAATGGCATAGACCAGCATTCTCAGTGCGGTTGAGGACGCTGTGATTGTGAATTCTCGCTTCGTAGAGTCTATCGGGTCTGCTAGGAATGGTCCGAAGGCATAGTAGACGTCGTTGCCTGAGACGCCTAGGTGGTCTGCGCAAGATGCAACTGTGTAGTCTGTTGTCACTCCTTGGGGTATCTTGTCTCCTCCTCCAAATGAGCCAAGGGTGAAATCGGCTTTGTGGAAGGTTACTGATCCTCCTGTCCAGTTCACGACTACGTCGCCAGATAGACCATTGTAAGAGGCGACGGTCATGACCAGCAGTATGTGTGGGTCATAGTCTGTTTTTGAGACGTCTGATATGTTGAAGGTTGCGGGGCTTGTCAGCATTATCGCATTTGGATAAGTGGAGCTGTGTGGATCGATTCGTATTGTGGCAGCAAAGACAGGACCTGCTATTGCTAGCAAAGCTATTATTGCCAATGATACTAACAGTATCTTTTTCATTTTCTCCGTTCTCCAATTACTATAAGCAGCGGTGTAGGCGGGCTAATAAATATGACAGGAGTTTAGTTCTAGTTTTTTTATCTGTGTGTGTCTACCGTGTCCAAGGTTGTGATGCGTCTGTCGAAAACCTAATCGGTTGTCCTGAAGCTAGAAATTGAGTAAAATACTGGTTATCCTCAAGGCTACGGTTGCGAGAAACAGGACGGAAATTGCGATTGCTGAATTGCGGAGCCTTTTTTTGCTTATTTTGAGGTCTGCTTCCCCGTAGTAGGGAGATATGAGCTCGGAGGTTATTAAGAGGACTATTGACTCGACAGCTAGGAGTAGGCTTACGTCCGACAAGTTTAGCGGGAAGGCCATTAGGTTTCCTCTTTCAGAATGACGTACTCGACTTGTGTTGTTCCGCCGTCTTCGCTGGTTTGCTCGTTTTCGATAATTATTGGTTTGCCGGTTGTTTTTGTCAAAGCAGATGCCAGTGCACTTGTTAAGGGGCACCCTATGTTTGAGTTTATTGTCTTCAGTTTGGCAGATAGTTTGCATGTGTTTCTGTAAGCGGTTGTGGTGTATTTGATTTGGACTTTGTTGCTGTCAATCTGAGTTTGTTCTGTTGGCGGTTCGGTTTCCTTCTCTGTTAATGGTTTGATTTCGAGGTCTGTCACTACTTCGAGGTCATCTATGAGTGCTTTGGGTAAGCGTTGTTGCAGGTCTTGGAGATTTGTGTTTAGAAAACTCGTCCCCAAGGTTGTTTCAAAGAGTTTCATGAGTTCAGCAGCCGGCGATGTGACAAGTATGCCTTGAGCGTTTTTGTGTGAGGGCTGCATTTCGAGTTTTCGAGTTGCATCTGGAGTTGGAAGGGGTTCGGTTTCTGATTTGGGTATGTAGATTTTTGTGGTTTCGGGGTCGTTGAGGTATTTTGGCGGGAGATATACGACTTTGCCTTTGTATTCGAGTGTTTCCATTGTCTCGTTGAGCGTTGTTAGAAGGGTTGTGGCTGTTGAGTCGAGGATTTCCTTTTTTATGTATTCGTTTGTTTGGACGTATGTTAGGATGATGCCCCAGAAGACTAAACCCAGCCCGATCAGGGCAGGGATTGTGGATGAAAATGCGATGCCGGCGACTAGGCCTATTGTTCCCAGAAGGATTAGGGTTAAACCGATGGCTGTTGAAAAGGTTATCGTTGCTCGGGGCATGTTCTTTCCTCTATTGTGTTTATTGTTTTTAGTGTTTTGCTTTTGTGAAAGGGGTTTAGGCTTTCCAAATTGTGGTAGGTTCGTCTCTGTTATTGACTATTATATTTCTGATCGTACTGGTTTTTTGGAGGTCGGTGAGTTTTTGTTCAAGTTGATCGTTTGTAAGTTTGGCGCGTACGTTCTTGTTGTAGGTTTCTGTTATTGTGTCCAGAGTTGGGATGCTTGTTTTTTGGATTTCCCGAATTGTGTCGACTAGTTGTTGATCTTGTTTTCCTAGTTTTTGGTAGACGTTGAGCCCGGCTCTTGCTTGCCTTCTCATTTCGAAGATGTAGAAGGTGACTAGGATGATTAGGATGATTGTGGTTGTTGTTGCGAGTTCTAGGCCGTGTTGGCTGATGATCATGCTGATGAGGGCCCATGTTTTGAGTGGTTGCCAATGGCTGGCTACTGCTTCTGCTATCGGTAAGAGATGGCTTTCCATGTTTTGTACGTCTTGGGGCGTTTCAGGATAGGTGATTAGGCTCAGTTTTACGTTTTTCTGTTGGGTTGCGTTGTTTATTGTGAAGGTGCTGGTTTCGTACCAGTAGAGTACGAGTTGGGTTTGGTTGTCTGTTAGGTATTGGAAGGCGAAGTAGCGTGCGATTATTGGGGGGTTGTCTAAGATTTGGGTGTCTTTAAGGTCGAGTTGGGCTACTTTGGGTTGGTAGCCGTGGGTTTGGGGCCATGTGACGAGGCAGGTTTCCCATCGGTGCAGAGGGTTTATTGTGGAGGCTACTTCGAGTGTGATCCAGGCTGGAGGGAGGTTTTCTTGGTTTGGGCTGAGCGCGAAGATTAGTGAGAAGTCTTGTTTTGAGGTGTTTTCGAAGTCGGTGTCGCGGTAGAGGAATTGCAGGTTGTAGCCGTTGATTTGTGGGAAGAGTTGAGGGTTGCCTTGTGGTCCGTCCGGGGTGTTTATTATGATTGGGGCGACCGTGATTGTGTTGGCGAAGACTGGCGTTTGGATCGAGAGCAAGAGGAATATGGCTGTGATTGTTGCGGCGATTTTTGTGATGTCTTTTGCGTTGAAGCTTGTGGTTGTGTGTTTGAGGATTTTTCCGCAGGTTGTGCAGTAGTCTCTTGTTTTAGTGGGGTTGTTTGGGGTGCAGGTGGGACATGTGGTTTTGTTTTTGTTGGTGAAAAGGTCGGTTTTGAAGAGTTTTTCGCTTATGAATAGCAGTATGAGTGTGCCTATGAAGATGAGGATCCATCCGCCGAGGAGGTGGAAGAGGTCGAGGGCGAGTTGTTCGCCTATTGCGTAGCCTATGGAGATTATTGTGACTATGCGTATTATGTTTAGGAGGTAGATGAGTGGGAGCCCGATGAGGAATACGGCGGTTTTTTTCCAGGGTTTGTCTCGGACGATGTAGGCGATGAAGACTGCGAAGACGAGGAAGCCGATGAGGCTGTATATGCCTGAGCAGGCGATGTCGACTGTGAAGTACATTGTCGTGGCGTCGGGTCTTGTTATGAAGATTGTTGGGGTTCCGTATTGGCCGGTGAGGGTGGCGGGTATTTTGAAGAATTGTACGATGGCGGTTGAGGCTTCGCTGCTGGTGACGCTTAGTGCGGCGCCTATGTTGTAGAATATTTCGTTTGGTGGGGGCATGAGGAATGTGAGGAAAGCGATTGGGAATAGTGCTTGGCGGAGTGTTTGTGGGTTGAAGAGTATTAGTGTTAGTCCTGCTGTGAATATTGGGAGTGTTGCGAGGTGGTATTCTATGGGTGTGAATGTGTAGCTTCCGTGCCAGTAGACTATGATCGCGATTGTGCAGAGGATGGCGCCTATGGGTATGGTGAGGTATCTTGTGTTTTTGGGTTGGTTTTGGGTGGAGGTTTGTGTGGCTGTGGCTGTGAGCATTTTTCTTTTGCGGTAGATGAGGTAGGTGAAGATGAATGGTATTATGAGGATGTAGCTTGTGGCTTCGTTGGTGAGGGCGTCGTTGAGTACGAGTGTTAGGTCTTGGAGGTAGAAGGCGATTATGGCGGCGGTTAGTGCGGCGGTTTTTAGGGTTAGCTGTATTATGGTTTGGCGTGTCATTGTCGTGTGTGGTAATGATGGTAACGTGATTTTGAATGTGCGTGGGGTCTTGGTCATTTTGTTTTCAACTTTGATGTTGTGTTGTATGGTGTCGTGTGGTTTGTTTTGTTGTTTGAGACGAGCGGGCGGATGCACTTAAGAGTTATTCCTGAACGTGGAAATGGCGATGGATGGTGTGTTTGAGCTGGTTTCGGGTTGGGGGTGTTTGGTTGTGTTTTGGGTTGGAAAGCAGGGGTACCCCCCTCCCCCTATGTTTTTTCGTGTGCGGTTCTGTGTTGTGGGCTTGTGTGGTTCTGTTGGTGGGGTTTGGTGTGGTCTTCGGTGGGTTTTGCATGTTGAAAATGTGTGTTGCGGTGGTTTGGCTTATGTTCTCGAGTACGCGTTTTCTAGTATGTTTGACGGGGTTTTGGTAAGATTTTTCGCTGATATTGAAGAAAAGGTTTGACAATCAGTTTGAGGATGGGTATCTTTCCTGTTACTGACGCCAGCGCGTTCAGTTCGCCTTCGTTTACGATCCGTATCAGTGGCATCAGAGTGATGAAGATGAAGAGGTATGTGGCTGCCCCGATGATGAGTGTTAGTATGCCGTTTGTTAGGCTGAAGAGTAACAGAATCAGGGAGGGGATGCTGGACAGGCCGGCGGCCAAATAGATTCTTGCGGTCGGACCGAAGTTGAATTGGACTTTCAGCTTTTTGCTCGCAATGTAAGCGGCATAGGAAGCTCCGGCGATGCTGGATATCAACGAGGCTATCAGCGCTCCCGTCACGTCGTATGCGCTGGCAAGGATGGGGGTAAGAATGATCAATAATGAGAAGTTGATCATTGTCACTTGGAGAGTCAGTCTGGTCTCGCCGAGGCCGTTGAACAGGCTTGTCAGGCCTAACGAACCTATCACGACCAACAGGTATGAAAGGCTGCTGATCATGAGGAACAGCGGAGCAGAGTTGTAGATTGGGCCGTAGATTATCTCGACTATCTGTCGGGCAAATAGTATGATCAAGATGGTTGTGGGAACTATCAGAACGCATGTGTATTTATTTGCGCGTTTGAAAAATGTGTTCACTTTCTCAGTTGTTGAAGAGTCGAGTTTTGAGAAGGCGGGGAGAAGAGCTGTTGTGATTGATCCTGGGATGACTGCCAGTAAGGCAACAAAGTTCGATGCTGCTTTGTAGTTGCCGATCGCGGCATCCGAAGCAAAAAAGGCTAGTATGATTTGTTGATACAGAGGAAGAAGTCCTGATAGAAGAACCGATGCGTAGAGGGGCGCGCCATAGCGGGTCAAGATTTTGAGGGTTTCCCCAAAGCTTTCTCTGTCGTTGCTCTTTCTGAACTTCAACAATCTCAAATATAATATTGCTCCTGCCAGAACAGAGGCAATGATGTATCCTCCGACGTAGCCTATCAATGCGCCTGCTATGCTGAATCCAAGCAGGACGAAGCTGACCTGCAGCGCTGTTTTTGCGATTGCTTGCACGTTTGTTGCCAATGCATTGTACTCCGATTTGTCGAGACCTACGAAGGCGGCTGTGGAGGTGGCGAATATCACTTGGAAAACCAGTGAAATCGAGGCTATTTGAATGAAGGGAGCAAAATCGGGCCTGTTGATCAGCATCGCAAAATAGCCTGCGAAGATCAGGCTGGGAATGAAGACGGCTATGGCTACGAGCAGTCTGAAAAGAGTTCCTCTTCGGATTATCGTGGCTACGCTTTCGCTCTTTCCGTTGACACGCATACTTGCGGCGAACTTTGTTATACCTATGTTTATTCCGAAATCTGTGACCAGTAGAAGCAGGGAGGGAATCACCAAGACAAGGTTATATTGTCCGTACAGCTCAGGACCCAAGAGCCTTCCTATCAGGATTGCTGAGACCGCCATTATTACGGTTGCCAATAAGGCTCCTGAAAATAGGAAAAAGCCACCGCGCGCCGACTCTTCTGTTACTCTCGCAAGCTCGTCTGCCATAGGTAATTATCCTATCCATTTCAAAGTCTTTTTGATGAAATCTTACCGAATTGCTAACGAGATTGCCGCCTTTTAACCTTATGAATAAACAATACTAAAGTCAAGAGACCTTGTTAGAGCACGCGCGTTAGAAAGCGTTGGGAGTATAGAAACAGTTAATTGTTGCCGAAACTTGGTTAGTCGTGAATTTGGCGTAACAAGCTCGGGTTGTCGTATGGTTTCCGATCAAGACGAAGTGTCGAAAATACTCAATGTTCTGTCTCATCCTTTGAGAAGGGAGATTCTTGTCCTTTTGAATGAGAAGGCAGAATGCTCGTTCACGGATATCATGAATGCGCTTAGTTTAGACACTGGAAAACTGAGTTTTCACATCCGCTCGTTGGCAGGATTGATTGAGCAAACCTCTTCGGGGAAGTACAGGCTGAACAAGATGGGCGAAAACACGGTCAGGCTGATAGCGGATTTGAAGGCTTGGGCGCCGGAGCTGAGCGTGCAGAAAGGAGTCTCTTCTCTTCCTCTTGCCAGCTTGAAGAAGAGAACCTTTGCTTTTCTTATTGACTTTGCGTTGGTTGCCTCGGTGTTCATAGCGGCTGCGTTGATCAACAACGCGTTCTTGGTGTTTAGTGGAGGTGGATTCCGCTTGGACATCAACGTCATTCTTTTTGTCCTTGTCTTCTGGGTGTATTCCACGCTGCTCGAGGGGTTTGCGGGCCAGAGTCTTGGGAAGAAGTTGCTCGGATTGAGCGTCATAAGGGTGGACGGGAAGAAGATGTCTTACGATAACGCGGGGGTCAGGAATTTCGGGAAGATCTTTGTCTTCTTGCCGTTTGATCTGCTTGCGGGAAGGCGGATAAAAGACGAGAGGTTTCGGAGGTACTTTGACAAGTTTGCGGGAACTACGGTCATCGATCTGTTTCCTCAAGCTTCCTAGGCGTCTCTGACTGGACTTTGCAAGTTTGCAAAGCAGACGTTGCAACCTTTTCCAATCTTTTCCAATCAATTTTGGCTATGTATGCGATCATCCTTCTCAACAATGCTTAAGCTTGATGGAGGCGTCCAAGACTGTTTCTATACCTATCTGAGCGAGGGAAAAACGTTAACCATGCAGCCGAACGCGAGAACGTTGATCAAGATTGCAACGGTACTGCTCGTTCTGGGCGCTGTGTTTGCGATGTTGCCAAACCATTCATTTCTTGTTTTTGCTCTTGTTCGGTCCAAGTCGGAGACGATTTCAAACTTTATGAGTTTGTGTGATGCGCATCCTAGTGTTGCCTCTTACGAGAGCATTGGTGAGAGCCTTTTGGGGGAGGACATTTGGATTTTCAGGTTCGGAAACCCGAACGGTGGCAGAGTGATGTGGGATGCGCAGTTGCATGGAGGCGAAGACTTGGGGACTGAAATCTTTTGGATATTCGTCCAGTGGCTGTTGACCAGTAGTGATGCGAGGGCGAAGACCTATCTGCAGAACAATTATCTTCTGATCATTCCGGTCATTAACGTTGATTCAAGCTATCGTGATAACATGAGGAGGCAGTATGTTCTGGCTAACGGCACCAAGATAGATGTTTTGCTTGGGGTGAATTTGAACCGGAATTTTCCTGTTGGCTGGGGGAGTTATGGCACGAGCAACACTGACAGTCAAGATTACTGGGGGTTATACGGAGGATCCGAGCCCGAGACGCAGGCCATGATCAGCGCTTTTAGAGAGTACAAGCCTGCTGTCCATATCAATACGCATAGTTTTGGTGGGCCGATGGCTTGGATTGATGGGGATAGGAACGTCGTTAACAGGATAAATCAGAGTCAGTCCAATTACTTTAGCACTGTCAAACCGGCATATAATGGGGTGGCTATCAGTCCGTACCCTGTGGCGGCTTCAGGGTTGGCGGGTGGAACGGACCCGGGACAGTCGCATGGTATGTACTTGGGGACTACGTCGAGTATCGTTGAGCTTGATCCGCCTTTGGATCAGTTTAAGACGAGCAAGTATTCGTCTGTGTCACTTTATGGTGTGCAAAAGTATTATTATCCGAAGTTTTTGGGCTTTATGTATGGCACGCTCGATGCTGTCAGTCAGAGCCCGCGTTATGGTTCGATTGATTTTGATGTGACGGTGAACGGTGAACTGCTTGATTCTCCGACGATGTACACGGTTTCGTTTCCTAATGGCACGGTTCAATCATATTATAGGTTGGGCGGAGTGCTTTACAATTGTCCTGCCGGAACCTACAGTATCAGCGCTACCGTGAACGGTGTGACGAAGAAGACGGCGTTTTCTGTTGTCGCAGGGTCGCAAGCTAAGGTTCTGCTTCAGTTTGGAAGCGTTAGTCCCCTCTTGTCTGATGATTTTGAGCATGGGTTCCCCGGTAGCTGGGTTTTGTCTCGTACTTACAATGACATTGTGGCGTTGAACGCCCTTAAGTATATGTCTGCGACGCATTCGGTGGAATGTTCCGTCGATGGCGGTCAGAGTTCTGGTGAGATGGCATATATTTCTAGGCAAGTTGGTCCGTTGAAAGAGGTTTATGTTGAGGTCGGTGTCGATTTCAGCGCTCTTCCTGTGACTGGTTCTTGGTGTCCCATTAACCTTAGGGCAACCACTACTTCGCCGGGTTCTTTGGCTTGGGTTCAGGTTGAGAGGAGGGCGTCTGGTGTTGTTTGGGTTGTTTACTGGAGGGACTCGTCTCAGGGAGCGACTATGTCGAGGGTGATTTCAGGAATTGGGGTCAACACGCATCAGTGGTACCGTCTGGAATTATACGTGAGAGTCGATACGCCGACCACGGGTGAAGTGAAGTTTTGGATAGATGGAAATTTGGTTTTTGATCAAGCAGGCATTAATAACACGGAGTGGCCGAACGGTGTTCGGTACGTGCAGATAGGGGAGAGATGGTCAAGCCCGTCTTCCGGTGCCCACAGCGTTTACATCGATGACGTAACGATTACGTCCACCTACACAGGCGCGATCGCGGTGGCAGATTTAAATTCAGACGGCAGCGTAGACATCTTTGACGCCATAATAGTCGCAGGGCAATTCGAGTAACCTTCAAAAAGCGTGCTTAGTATCATTCTGCTGGCGCAGATATCTATCATGGATTTTTACTCTTTCCCTTCGCGTACTCATGTTCAACAGTCTAAAGGAATGGTTTATTAGAGTCAAACGACGGCTTTTTGTCATTCATAGGCGTTACGTTTAGTGACGGCGGATGCTGACCACGGTGATCTGTTGAGATCTTTGAGTTCACGAAATCTGCGCACGAGCCTTCTTCTCATAGTGCTTTTTACTATTCTTAATGCTACGTTGGTCTATAGTCTGGTTCAGAGTAATGTGGCCATTCCAAATTCAGCGACGATATTTTGTCCGCCTGTAAGTGCGAGCTTCGGGATTGTAGGGTCAGTCGCGGCTAAGCCAGCGTTGAGTAACTTCATTTATCTTTTTGGGAATCAGAGCATAAGCTACTTAGTAATTGGTGCTTCGACAGTCACTCGAATAGAAGATATAGCTGGGTTTCAAGGGTTGGTAGTAGGGACAGCCAGCGGGGGGTATAATGCGTCAGCTGTCAAGGAGTATGCCAAAACTCACGTTGTGATTTCTGACATTAGAGATTTCTGTAAAGTTTTGTATCCAAGCTTAAGCGCGAGCGTACAGGTTGCTTCAGCGAACAAGGTAACGTACTTGAACGCTTGGAGCAATTTTAATTCAGGTGACGTGGTTGATATGAGGAACGAGACAGGAAACGTCAATCAGCTAACCGTTGTAAGCACTTCTGCGCTTTCTTCATTCTCTAACATTACCGTCTTGTCGCGAGTTGATAGTAGCAGGGCAACCTCGTTTTTCATGAATGGGTCCGTGGCTGACAGTGGTTTCTACGTTATGGATCTAGACGCGACGACGCCGGACACGAAGTTCGCGGGTATCTGGAATGTTTTTCCAGCTGTGAAGATGGTGCAGGATTTTCCGACGGGAACCTATTCGGAGTGGATGGGGAATGGCACAGATTGGCCGGATTTGAGTTGGGTTTACAGTCGGGTGGATGCGATAGTGAGCAGTAGCGGCGGCATTGTGAAAAAGTTGGTCATAGGCCAGAGCGTGCTCGGTCGCAGCATCCCTGCTATGATTATAGGAACTGGCAGTAAAAACGCGATCATCGACGGGTCGATTCACGGAGACGAGAAAACAGGGACATTTGCTTGTTTGAGGATCGCTGAATTGCTGGTTCAGTACTATCGTTCAGACCCGGATTGGAAGAGCAAGCTGACTGAATACAAGGTAATAATTGTTCCAGTCGTTAACCCTGACGGGTTTGCGAGCAATACTCGGAACAACGCGAGGGGAATAAATCTGAATAGGCAGTTTCCTCCAGAAGGAACCCCTACGGAACCAGAAGCATTTGCTTTGATGAATCTGATGGGGAACTATACGCCCACTTTATACGTGAACTGTCATGAGGGCGCGTACTACTACCCGCTGCACATGATCTATGGTGCGTACTTGTCTGGAACAAGCCTTACATTGACGAAGAACGCGTTGCAGCAGGCCAATCAGACGTTTGTGGGACTCGAAGAGTATGGGTGGTTCACTGACAACGGTTCACATGTTTGGATTGGAAAAGTGAATACGATAGTTGCCGGCGGTGGAGAGCCTGGAATGGCCTCAGACTATGCGAGCTGGGCCTATAGCACGTCTTCAACGATTCTTGAGACTTTCATGTGGAGCCAGAAGTATGACGCAAGACAGTGTCTCTGGGGTTTAGATTATTACCCAGCCGTCACTCTATCGTTCCTGCAAAACCTTCAAAGATAGCCATGCTATGTCTTTCAATTCGGTCGGGTGATCGTTTCACGCTATGTTTTTTTCTGTAAATCAAGACTACTAGAAGAATTATTGCTAAGAACGATGTTAGAATGAAGATTGACGGAAACTCTGGGACTGTTTGGTATATGCTGTAAGGTTCCATTTCAGTCAGGACTGCAGTGTTTTCTGCTAGGTCAGATGCCATTATTCTGTATTTCACTAATGTCCCAGCTGATTGACCGGGTATTGCCACTTCGTAGAGACTCGTTGAAAGGTTATAATTCATTAAGAGAGGCGTCCAGACTGTTCTATCATTTATGTTGTAAAGCAATGTGACTTCTTTAACCTGGCTTATGATGTCGCTGATGTCTACTGAAACCTTCACGAGCTGGTCTGGTTGGACATCACCTGCTGGATCTCGGGAAGGGATGTCAATCAAGGGAGTTGTCTTGTCGAGCTTGATCTCTGTTAAAAAGTTGTGGCTCTCTTCATTGCCGGCGTTGTCTACACTCCAATATTCCAATGTGTTGTTTCCGCCTTCGGAAGTAATGGTTGGTTGTCCTGCTGAACTGACATTTTCGATTACTCCACCGTTAATTCTGTAAAATGTGTCCTTCACTCCACTGAGATCATCTGTGGCTGACAAGGTTATGTTGAAGCTTGTGCTGTGCCATGAATCATCATAATTGTTGGAAGTAACAGGTGGAGTCATGTCAACGGTGAAGTAACATGCGTTTGAAGCACCCATGTCTCCAGTACTATCATTGGCGTAGACCGCTATCCGGTGTAATCCTTCCGGCACATCTGCTAAGGTTGTATTGCCAAGAATGGTCATGTTTCCCTGTCCATCTAAGCTGTAACCAATCCAACTCACGGGCACATCTACTGTGAAGGTCAGTGGAATGTTGCCTGCGTTGTATGTTTTGTTTTCTGGAGACAGAATGAGGATTGATGGAAACTTGGGAAAGACCAAGTAAGCATAGTATTTTCCTCCGTTGTCTTCAATTGCTTCGTTTCCTGCGTAGTCAAATGCACTTATTTTGTATTCGACAACAGTCCCCAAGCTCTGCATTGGAATGGTGTATTCGAAAAGCCCGTTGGTTTCATTGAAGGTCATTGAGAAATTGAGCCACGATGTGCTGTCGTTTGTGCGGTAGGACAATTCCACATTCTTTACGCCGCTAATCGAGTCAGTCACGTTAGCTGCAACTGTTACGTCTTCACCAGGCTCCACATCGCCATCAGGAATTCTGTAGAAGTTTTCGAAAGTTGGTTCTGTTTTGTCGAGTTTGATCTCAGTCAGCAAAGTGTGATTTTCCTCATTTCCAGCATTGTCCATGCTCCAATATTCCAATGTGTTGTTGATTCCTTCAGAAGCTATCATCGGCTGACCATTAGAATTGACGTTCAGAGTGGCTCCATCGTTTATCCTATAGTAGGTATCAAACACTCCGCTCTTTTCATCAGACGCATTCAGGTCAATGGAGAAATCAGACGTATGCCACGCGTTATCGTAGGAAGAAACTGTGCTAGGTGGGGAAACCTCGTATAGCACAAATCCCAAGAGTTCACCTATGTTAATGTTGTTGAAAATTGCTGAGTTGTTCCATGTGTAAGGTCCATCGCACTGCAGATAACCGCTGCCCAAAATGGTGAGATCAGTGTTGTTGAACACGTTGCTTGAGCCAAAAATCCAGAGGCCCTCTCCCGATTCCATTGAAATGCTGTTGTGGTCAAACAGATTGTTTGAGGAGTTGAGGCCTGCACATATGCCGAATTTGTCGCCTTGGATGAAATTATCGGTAACGTTGCTGTTTGAGGAGTTGTACATCCAAAGAGGACCGCAGTTGTTGTTTGCGATGACGCAGCCCGTGGAGTTGCTTATGGTGATGTTGCCTAGAGAATTGTTTCTTGTTAGATTTAGCCCAGAAACTCCGTTCATTAGGATGCTGTTGACCATCATGTCGTTGTCAGAGATTGTGAGATTTGCAGAGTTTGTCGCAGAGACACCGTCAGCAGTCCCGTTGTTCTGGACAATCGTGCAAAAAGACGAGTCGTCCAACGTTACGTCAGAAAGGATGCTATTCCCGTCGAGTTTGACGTTGTTTGAAGTGGTGATCGTAATACCATTAAATATCGACAAATTGGAGATTTGAACTTCGCTAGCTAACACTGTAATTGAGCCATACACTGCAGGAGATCCTTCGCCAACCAACGATATGCTTTTGTTAATAGTTATGTTGCTTTCGGACGTGGCAGCTTTGAGAAGTATTGTGTCGCCATTGCTTGCATAGTCTAATGCCGCTTGAACGGTTGGGAAGTCGTCAGGCACAATAAGAGTAGCAGCTTGCGCGGGTCGAAGGTGAAGTGAAGAAGTGATTATACAAATTATGAACAACGTCAGAATCATTAGTAACTTGAGCTGCCTATTCATCTGGCATCATTCAAATAGTGTTACGGCGGTTCTTATTTTTTCTGGAAGAATATTCGATCAGCGCGGCGCGTGCGCATGGGCTGGATTACGTGTCAACAGAATTTTCTTGTAGATTACTATTGCGAGTAGCGTTGCTAGCATGAATAGTGGCAGAATGAGGAAAGATGGAAAATCCGATGCTGCACGCGCTGTATTACTTAGAAGAAATTGCACCGGGTCGACCCAGCCATACGTTTCACTTTCATTGTGAGTGTATCCGCTCCACGGGTTTTCTGCTAGCTCGTAACCTGGGTGTATTCCAAAATGAAGATGATTATAACCATTGGTATAGCCCAATATCTGACCTGCTTCCACATTTCCTTCCTTATGTAGATTGTTTATGTGCCCATAAAGTGTAGTGAAAGATTCTCCGGCGGACGTTTTAAATCGCGCTACCAGAGCCCCTCCCGGCGTTCCGCCTAGACCATACCCTCCAACATCAGTTCCACTTAGGACAACTTCTCCATCCGCTATTGCGTAGACGGGTAGACCTTGATCCAGTTTGAAATCTTGCGCAAGGTGCCATCCATTGAACGCTTGATTCCATCCCATAAAGCCTAACATTCCTCCAGTATCACCCGTGCCAGCGGGCCAGTACCAGCCAGTACGTGTTTGCTCAGTTTCGGCGCGGATTGGTTGAATTTCGGATATTAATGAAAACGTATTTGTTAGCAATAGCATTAGCACCATGAAAGAAAACGTTTTCTTAATGTTTCTCTCTCCTTTTTCTAATATGCAGATTCGGTCTATTCGGATTCATATGCATAAAAGCCTTGTGAAGATATAATCTGCCCCAGAAACTTACGTTGCCACTCCTAAAAACTCGTGCGCGCTTGATTTAGAAAAAGAAGTTTGGGTTTGGGAGATAAGTCTACCACTTAGTGCCATCGCGACATTTCTCCAAGAGTATTTTTCTGAGGTGAGCCGTGCATTTACGCCGAGTTTTTGTCTCAGCTTGCTGTCTTCAACCACGGTATCTAGAGTCTCGGTGAATTCGCCTAGATTGAAAGGATCAACTATAACTCCGTCATGCCAATCATGCAGAATGTCGCAGATACCAGAGTAACGGCTGACTACTACGGGTAGCGATGTGGCCATAGCCTCCAATGTGGCTATTGAAAACGGATCATAAAGTGATGGTAGAACGTACAAATCTGACGATCGATACAAATCCAAGAGTCTATCAGTTTTCACAAACCCCTCAAACGAAATCAGTTCCTCGACTCCAAGTTTTTCTGCGATGGACTTTAAGTGAACGTCAGGGACAAAGCCAGCTGCGATAAGCCTGACATTTCTACGATGTTTCATGTGATTCAGAGTTTTAAGTAGAAGATCAAACCCTTTTCTTAATGGTTTTCCTCCAACGAACAAAAGGCGGACAACTCGTTTTTCATTCTCTCCTTTCTTGGATGAAGGAGAATAGTATTCAGTGTCAACGCCATGAGGTTGTATGATAATCTTCTTCGGCGTCACACCGTAGAGTTTCATGAGGTCCTCGGCGACTGTTGATGAGGGAGCCAGCAATTTACCAGAAGTCTGAAACAAAGCTTTCTCGATCAATGAGCCGAAAAAAAGGTTATCCGATCTTGAACCTAGGTGAATCATGTTACTCAAGCGAAGAAAGTGTATCCAAGTAATGTCATCAAAGAAAGTGTAACCGTTGCCTAGAATTATGTCTGCTGACAACGCTTTCTTAAGTTTTTGAGCCAGATAAGTATACGATAGGGACGAGTACACTTTGTTCGCTAGGAAAGCCTTGACGGGATGTATAATTGCACCCGATTGCTTCAGTTTCCGACGGGCTTGCGGAGAGATGACAGATGTTAATACATGTACTTCATTACCCAATTCGGCTAATGCCGAAGCTAAGTAAAGGCTGCATTTCGGCGCGGATTGATCAAAATTGAGTCTTCTCGATGCAATTATGATTCTCACACTATCCATCAAAGATCCGCAATTTCATTTGGCGATCCCCTTTATAGAGTATTCGTGTGCAGACCACGAGTTATCGTACATGTTGCAATGTGATGGATGATATGCGTGCATGTGCGTCTGTCAATGTCGGTTCTATTGCACGATTATTGAATCCGAGGACATCACTTTCCCGTCTATATAGGAATCGTTGGGAGTTATTTCGCATCTCCAGACATCGCCGACTTTGGTCTCTGTTTTCAGGATCGTTGAGCTGCTTGTTAGACCGTTTCTGGTTTCATTGTAGCGCTGGAGAACTTGTGAAGCTGATAGGCCTGTCGAGCATATTCTGACTTCGTCGATTTTACCTTTGAAGTATTCGAACCATCCAATGTATAGCGGATTGAAACCGCTTCCTTGGATGTTCCCGGATAATACTTGAGATTGAGCTGACAGGTCACCATTTATGTATAGTTTCATTCCAACACCACTCCGGTAGGTGAGTACGACATGATACCATTTGCCCTGTGTAAGAATAGGTCCGGATTTTATCCTGTACCAACCGCTCAGTGAAACGTTGAGTGGATTGATCCATACGCTGGCGAAGACTTCCTTTGCGCTTGTTATGCCTATCTCGTAGCTTGGAATTCTCGCAATTGTCCTTCTATCACCGCTTTGGAAGGAGTCTACGTATATCCAATGTTCGACAGTGATCTCCGACCATTGTCCTCCGCCGTCCAGTGTGTCGCTTCCCGGGATTTGTATGAAGCCGTTGTTAAAGCTGTAGGCTCCGCCGACTACTCCATTGGGTGTCCATGTTGCCCCCTTGAAGATTAAACCGTTGTTTCCGTATCCTGAGTAATCATTGGTCACCGTTGTGCTGCTTGTGTCGAAAGGCAACAATAGGTTAGTGAGAGAAATTCCATTTCTGTACCAGTTGTAGATATTTGTGATCTTGTCGCCATCCAGATCGTTGGTGCTTTGGTTGTTGCAAGTCAAGTCTCCTTGATTTTGTGTAAGCATTGGCTTGCTTTGTGTGGGCGGGGTGCTTGGATAAGTGGTGAAATAAAAGGTCATGCTACTCCATACGAAGCCATCAGTCACGTTTATAGTCCACTTGTAGGTCACGGAGTACTGAAGACCTACCACATTTACGGAATATCTGCCATTATTGACATTCACGCCAGCTGCAGAACCAATGTTTGGATAAGTGGTTACTATGTAGTTCATTCGGTATCCTTGAGCATCGTAAAGGTTAAAACTCAGCGTCGTTATTGAAGTCGGAATTCCTGTTGCTCCTTGGGCCGGTATCACATTATAAACTAAAGGCCTTGTAGGAATGGGTTCCTCCTGACCTTCTATGGTGCAGAATGTCGAGGGGTCTTTCTGGTTACTATAACTCGTTTTTATCCATGCCGCCGGACGCGCGACGTTCGAGATACGTACTTCATCGACGCTTCCTTTAATCCACCTGGAGCTTATTCCACTGATGACAAGCGGCTTTGTCGTTGAAACAAGATTCTTACCTGAGCCAAAAGTTCGGCTAAGTTTCAACACTCCATCGAGATACACATTGATCGTCTGCGCTTGAGTATCCACAGTGGCTACGATGTTATGCCACGTGTTCCATTTCCATCCAGCATTCCCTTCTACGGTCGCTATGGTGCCATCGCTGAATTTGACATACCAATACACGTTTCCTTGCGATGCCCCCAGTCTCAGGTAGTACTGGTTATACGCGTCTTTGCTGACAAGATTAACGTAGTCTCCCGTTGAGGCCAGATTCATCCACAACTCAACCGTAAGCGCTGTAGACGGGTTCAAACTCGCACTGTTAGAGACGCTGACATAATCGTTCACCCCGTCAAACAAGTCGGCACCATCAATCTTCCCAGAAACACTCTTGCTCACGCCCCCATACGTGGTTCCATCGTTGTGGTTAGCTGTGGAATCATACCGTATTGTAGAAGTCTCATCCAGATGCTGAACCATGGCAAAACCAGAATCCCAAACATCAGCAGCATTCTGCTGATTCTCTATGGTAGGATTGCCATAGTACATATTCAGAAATGTGTCAGTCGATGAATTCACGACAGGAAGAGCCACCCAGGCGATCAGATGACCTGTAGCGTTATCATATAGCTCGATCTCGTGCGGTAGTCGGTTGCCACTCATGTCCGTGAAAACTACGTCATCAGCGTCTTTCTGTGCTTTACTGCTCAAATCGCTGTCGGTGATGTCGACTAGAATAGGAAAGTTCAAGAGGTCACCGCTTACTCCACTATGATCGACTTTTATCACTTTGCGATATGCCCAGTCGTTACTTAGCCATGGGGAGAAGGATCTTGTGGTGAAAGAGTACGTTGCATTTGATGTGTGCAGACCGTCGGTTGCAGTAATGTTCCAGACATAGGTTGTTGAAGGCAACAAATTGCCGATGGAAACATAGTATCTTCCGCTTGTTCCTGTTCTGGTTGTGCTGTCAACGCAAATGTTGGGGGTGGTTGTAATGTTATAGGATATTAAGTCGCCCTGATAATCGATTAACGTAAACTCCAATTTTGAAATGGAGGATGGCACGTCCGTCGCGAAATCTTGCGGATTCGGAGACAATATCAAGGGAGCTGGACCAGTTTGAGGCTTTACGTACTCGGCCGCGCCGCGTCTATATTCGCTATAGAATTGAACCTCAGTTCTGGGTCTGGGATCAGGGCGTCGCCCTGGAGTATCATACGCGTATATTTTGCCGGACACTGTGGTGATGATTAGTTCGTTGTATGCGTCTCCATCAATATCCTGCAAAACAGCGTAATTCAGTGCGCTGGCAAAACCACTAATTTGAGTAAGGATCGTGTATTTTCCATTGATGACGAATAGCCCATTATCGGTGGCAACGATGAATTCCATAAGACCATCCCCGTTGACATCTCCGACCTGAGGACCATAATGCGAATGGCCAAGAGCCAAATCTGCCTTGAGAGTGTTATTGAACAAGTCATAGACGACAGTATCATTGTTTTTTGCCTCTTCACTTCCATCAGATGTCAATATCTCTAGATGCCCGTCGTTGTCTATGTCGTAGACAGATGGTTGATAGTGGGATGGCGCTTGAACTGAGCTTACTTTACTGATTGTGCTTCCATCTGTTGCATTCAGAACCCACCATCCGCCGTTCAAATCGCCTATTATTACATCGAGTTTTCCATCGTTGTTCGCATCTGCAATCATGGGCTTTTGGCTACTGCAGAAAATGTCGGGACGGCTCCATTTCAATGTCAAGTTACGCGCCCAATAGCACTGAACACCTCTGCCGTAGTCGTTGTCAGCCCACGGGTTGTCCGATGCGAAATACGCGTATCTGTCACTTATGTACACTTCAAATTCTCCGTCCTCGTCAACATCTGCGAGTGACAAGCCACCACTACATGGACGCCAACTGAAAGTTTGACGCAATATTGTTCCGTCGTAGCTCAACGCCGTCAGTCTCCCTGTACCCAGCAAACCATGACCGGTATCTGTTGACCCAAAGAAAATCGTTGGATAGCCATTTCCGTCGATATCGAAAATAACCGGACCAGAAAAAGTCTCCGAACCTAGGTCAGTTCTTCTCCAGTAGACACTACCGTTGTTTGAATGCAAAACAAGCAGTCCTGCAGGAGATTCCAACGGCACAATTATTTCTAGAATCCCATCATGGTCCAGATCGGCCATTTGAGATTGCGGACTTACTATAGCACTGTCAGCATAGCTCCACAGTTGACTCCCGTCAGTTCCATTTAAAACCATCACAGCGCCTTTTCCTGCGTAGATGACCTCGTCTTTTCCGTCTCCATTAGTATCAGCGGCCAGTACTCCAGCAACTCCTGAACTGGCCGAAGCTACCCATTTCTGCTGAAGGATTTGCGTGGTCGTTGTCAGAGTGTATGTCTTGTTTGTCCAATCCACTCCGTTAGTGACACTTACTCCCCAATAATACGTAGTGCCGAGTTCTCTCATTTGCGTCGCGTTAGCGTAGTACGTTCCATCTGGAACATTTTCACAAGTTCTCAAGACCAATGCTCCAGTCATATTTTGCTCACTAAATATTACGGTCATGAGTCCTTTGTTTGGATCAAACACAGTCACAGATAAGGTCGGGTTCGTGTAAATCCCCGTTGAACCATTTAAGGGGTTCTCATAGACTGCTGGTCCAAGGTCGGAACTTGGTCCGAGCTCCTGACTTCCTATGGAACAGAATGTCGCAGGGTCTTTCTGGTTATTATAGCTCGTACTTATCCATTCTGCTGAACGCGAAACGTTCGAGACCCGTACTTCATCAACGCTCCCCTTAATCCATCTGGAGCTTATCCCACTAATGACAAGCGGCTTTGTCGTTGAAATAAGACTCTTACCCGACGCGAAGATGCCGCTGAGCTTTTGAACTCCGTTGAGATACACTTTTATTGTTTGCGCTTGAGTGTCCACAGTGGCTACGATATGATACCATGTATTCCATTTCCATCCAGTATTCCCCTCCAAGGTCGCTATGGTTCCGTCACTGAACTTAACATACCAATACACGTTCCCTTCCGACTTCCCCAGCCTCAAGTAATACTGGTTGTAAGCGTCCTTGCTGACAAGATTGATGTAGTCTCCCGTTGAGGACAAGTTCATCCACAACTCAACCGTAAGCGCTGTTGACGGATTCAAACTCGCAGTACTACCGACGCTCAGATAGTCGTTTATCCCGTCAAACGCGTCGGCACCATCAATCTTCCCATAAACACTCTTGCTCACGCCCCCATATGTGGTTCCATCGTTCTGGTTGACCGTCGAATCATACCGCCACATTGTAGAAGTCTCATCCAGATGCTGAACCATAACAAAACCAGAATCCCACGTGAGCGTTGGATTTTGCTGATTCGAAGCCTCTGAGTTACCATAGTACATATAGATGATCTTGTCTTCCGTTGGTATGAACAAAGGAATTCTGACCCAAGCAACGAGATAGCCTGAATCACTGTTGTAAAATTCGATTTCGTGATCGAGCTTGACGTTTTGGTCGTCAACAAAAACTATGTCACCGCCAGAAGGTTGGCCTCCTCTCAAATCGTTGTCGATGATCAGAACTGGAAAGTTCACTAACGTGTCATTGACCATTGTATGGTTCAGAAGTATTTGTTTCCTGAAATTCCACTTGGAATCCCACCAACTAGTGTCGGCCCTTGCAGGTCCAATTGACATCGATAAAGGAATTAACATTGCGCTGCTCAGAAGCAGCCATGAGACTAGAATTCTTTCTAGTCTCTTGGCATAATGATTAGAAGCCTTCATCATCTTATCCTTCCCAAACATTCTCTTTCAGAGGCTTAATAACCTTCGTGCAAACGACCTACCATCTCTGTTAAAGGCATTTCCATTGATAAAAAGATGTATGGAAGACTTGTCTAGAGCTGTCTTGGACAGACCATCGTTGCTTTTCAGTCGATTCTATAGGTTCGACCGCGTGCCAGCGCGCTACGTTGACCACGTGTTTTTGTTTGCGGGCATGTCAAGCGATTCTGTCCTGGCTCGCAGGATTCGTTCTTGCATCTTAAACACGGGTTCAGTAAGAGTTCCTAGGAATCGAATTTTCTGTACGACTTGCATTGCTGCCCTGAGCTCATTAATGCCCATAATTCGCGTAAGAGGTATCAGCGTGAGGTACATCGTGATGAACAGGATACCCACCGAGAACAAGGCCAAGACGTTGGACATAGGAAAGAATCGAATTAGAAGCAGCGGAGGAATTGCTCAAGCTGCAGATACAAAGTATATTCTTGCAGTGTTCCAAGCTTCGAAGTGGATGTTGAATTTTCTTCTTGCAACGTACGACCCGTAGAGCATTGCCGCGCCATTTGAGACTATGAAGGTAGTAATGGCGCCTGCTACGCCGTAGATTTTGCCACCAGCAACGGCGCCAACGCGATTCCGACTGAGAAGCTGACAATAGTTATTTTGAGAGTAGTTCGTGTTTGCCCAAGGCCATTGAACATGCTGTTTAGCGTGAGGTAGCCTATTCCGACAAGGAAGTGTGGGAGCCAGCCTACCATCAGGAAGAGAGACGCGGTCTCAAATGCTGAGCTATAAACGATTTCGATGACTTGCTTTGAGAGAATTATTAGTAGACATGCAATAGGGATCACAAGTAATCACGCATATTTTTTGGCTCTTCTGAAGAAAGCCTCCACGAGCCGAATCCTCTGTAACCTTTGCTGAATCCTGGACATTCCCGTTTTTGGTCATTCAGCATCATCATCATCTTAAGTTCTGACTAAAGTGGATCCAAAGGCGAGAGAATTGATCACAGCCACATTAGAATGGTTTAGAAGATCAAGAACGGCATATTTAAAGAAAACTAGAAAAACAACAATGAAGGCGCGCGCTATGCAGTAGCTCACATTAATAGTCGTTTAGCGCGGACGATCTGGTCTGGCTAACTTTGACTTTGCAGGATCTTTCAAGAAGGACTACCATCCCAAAATTGGAGGTAAATTGCATCCCCAAACCCAAACCCACTTCGTGGCGAAAATGAGTTTACGGGAAGGTCGTTTCGATTGTCGGAGATAGCCATTTCTACAGCCACACGTGTGATTACAGTAGAGCAGAATAGCTCGACTCCGAAGTTGATACTGTGACTGTCTACGATCTCGATTGCTGGTCTTCGAGTGTCGGTGAGTTGGCTAGGAACTTAGCATTGGGCAAAACACTTCTAATCGCTCATAGGGATATAACCCAAAAACCACTTCTCCGCGGAGAGGATTACTTCATGGATAGATTGTTGGAAAAGCTCAAAGCGGATGGAGTCTCCATAGATTTCGCAGTACTTAGGCAGAATGTTGTGAAATTGAATCGTCAACATTGTACAGACAAGGTGCAAAACCTAGACAATGTTCTGAAGGAGTACAACGCAGTAATCTTGTTTGGCGTGAGTCCGTCAAAACTGCTGATAGCGAAATTACGGTACAAGCTTAGATTGATGATGCCAGTAGTCTTTCTTTGGAACAAATCGCTTTCAACTATTTCTAATCTGAAGAATACAATAGGACACACTTTCTGGCAGATAGCGGTCAACGATTATATAGCAACTTCATCCAACATAGCTCGAGGGTTAAGACTTAGAGGAATCTTCAGAAGAATATACCTGATAAAACCTGTTTATGAGTGTAATTATTGCAGTCCTCTGAGAAATATTGGAAAACTGAAAAGATTGAAAGAAGGGTTGCCTCCAACAGTTAAGATTGTATACATCGGTTCACTCAAACCGAAAAGATTCTCTTTAGCCGATGTTGTAAACCATTTCAGCAATGACGAACAAAGGTTTTATGAGCTGAACATATACACGGCGACGCCAGTTCAGGAAAAGACAGGCAGAATCGGTCGCGTTCAAGTCAATATAGCCAAGAAAATCCTGTCAGATGAGGAGAAATGCCGAGTGTTATCTGAATCACACTTGGTCATTGTTCCAAGGCGCGGAACGACCATGGATCCATCTATGACCGAGATGGAAGCTGAATATCATGGAAACATTGTGTTCAGAATATGAGCCCATCCACAACCAAGCCGACACAAATCCCAGTAAGGCACACCTTGTAGGTGGCAAAGGGGGCTTGACAAAAGCAACATAACAGAGTTCTGCTAGGGAAAGGCTATCCTGGGTTTCCAAAAATCTTTTTCGTTTCTCAAGAACATTGAAAACAGTAAAGCATCTTCGCTGATTAGCGTTTCAATCTCCTGTTGCTACCCCATCCTAATCCTTGGAACGTTGACTTTTCTTTGAAAGTATTCATTCAAATCTTTTACTAGAATTTGTGTCAGAGAATCGTTGAGGTACTCTCTTTTCCCCTTGCGATTCTTTAAGAAATTTTACAAGCATTCATGAACGTGCCTTCCAACATACTTTTTCGTATGTAGCGCGCGAGTGTGCATATGGGGTGAGTGTAAGAGTGCGGTTGATTGAGGAAGAGTAAACGTTTGGGTTTGGGACGTAAATTGTATTTACGTAAGACAGTTTGACAGAAAAGCTTATATCAGCGTAGTCAAGTCGACCTCCATCTGATGTCGTCATATAGCATATTGTAGTATTGGAACCCTTGAGCGATTTAACCTATCGATGAGGTCAACCAGAATTGATTCATAGCTTGAGATCTACGAAGTTGATGGTACTGCTTCTCGTTGCGGTCTTAGCTGTAATTGAGATTCTTTCCTTATCTTCGATCAGATCATCACCCACTGTCGATGATGTGACACCTTCAGGCATGATAGAAACTTCCAACGTTCAGTATGCGTCAGGTGACAAGATTTTCGAAAAGGGAACTGAGGTTATCTGGAGAGGAGCTGGCGGGAGCTATCTTTTCCACAGCGACGACTATCAAACAGCGTGGAAACTGCATCTGCCTGAAATCCAAAAAATGGGACTAAACACTATGAGGCTAGCCTTTGCTTTCCCAGACAGCACTCCGAATCCTGACTACGGGACTCCTTCTTCGGATATTTTGGATTTTGCTAAACTGGATTGGGTCGTTGGTTTCTTGTCGCATTATGGTATAAAAGTGATACTCGACTGTCACAATCGGGGTGACATGTACGGAGATTTTGGTTCCGAGAAACTGGTGAATGATTGGAAGCGGGTTGCTATACACTACCGTAATGACGCACGCATCGCAGCTTATGAATTGTTTAATGAACCAGACTTTGCCACATGGTCCCCCTCTGTGAGGTCGAAAGTACATGTCGCGCTCTTCTACAAGGAACTCACGAGTACGATTCGCCAAATAGATTCAAGACACATTGTTGTGTGGGAATCTCAGCCTTACCTTCCTTCTTTAGACGAAGTTAAGCAGTATTTCCTTCCCAACGTTGTATTCACACTTCACATCTGGTGGACGTACAGCCAGACTGCCTTTCAGTATTTGACCACAGAACAGCTGCCATACACAGCGTTATCAAACGCGATTGACATGAGGAAAGAGTATGATGTGCCCTTTTGGCTTGGAGAGTTCGGCTGCTCAAAGTGGCCTTACAATGCCTCTAACCCAGAGTGGTCATTGACTGAACAGATTCTCTGGAAGTCTGAAGAGCAGGCTTTAGGATGGAACCTATGGATGGGAAGAGTGAGTGAAAACAGTCCTTGGACGCACTACCTGCAGGCTTTCCCTTTGGAAGTGTTCAATACGAATCTCGTTCGAATTCCCTGGAATCCGCCTCAACCTACTTTTGAACAGCATACGGTTGATTCATTCAAGTTATCAATGCAAGAGTGCTATCGAATAGAGATTTGGGCTAATGGCAACATTACTCTAAGTCCTTCAATAAGAATCAGGCTCATTGTACACAATGTTCTTCCAAACGATACTATTTTGGTCTCATATGATTCTTTCATCAACGTGACAAATCAGCTTACAATATCTAATGAGGAATTTACGCAGACTCATACAGGGGATTGGAACACGTTCATTTATATGCTCTTTTGACAAGACGAATCGGACACAATCTTTGGGAGCGCGGTGTTGCTGGGCCCAATTGCAACGGATCCTGTAACGCCCGTCGGTAACCATGACCTATCCAATGATTTGAGGGAGCTGTGTTCAGATCTAATTAATGAAAACGGTCTTGTATGGTCTAAGGGAAACTAAAGTACAAGATGTCAAAAAGTGGCTAGTTTCTTTTTCACATCTTTGTACGTTGACTGATGATTTTTCTCCACAATTACGATATTTCGCAGATGAAAAAGTGTTTCTGCTCTTTCAAAACAACAAACCATTGAACAGGATTTTGCACGCTAGACTGGAAATCGCAAATTCGGAAAAGCTAATGGGTCTAAGAGACCACCAACTACAATCAGCACGATTAATGCCGCTAGGAAGATTCGTAGCGAGAGCCTTCGTGATTTATCCAATATGAAGGGAAGAATTAACGCGTTCAGTGCAAACAATGTTCCGATAACTGCAAGTGCGTACCCTGGGAGCGCAAAGTACCGAGATATACTCCCGCCAAATTCCGAAAGGTCAAAACGTTCTCTCAGAGAACCCATGCCTATCGCTAGAAAGGAGATCAATGCGAATCCGACATAGAAACTGTTGATCGTTTCGCACTTTCGTCGCCGCTCTAGAAGATACCAAGCAAGAATGGCTAAAATTACCCCTATGATGAATGCTGAGGCAAGAGCATTCAAGGGAACAAAAAGCCTTACGGTTCCTTGGCTAACGTTTGCGTTTCCTCTCAGCAATAGGCTCTGCAACGCGAAGAGGAAACCGACGATCACCTTTGCATAGTCCACGACCCGCCCTAAGGCATACGAAAAGGCGAGAAAAGCCGCGAATGTTACTAGCGGAATAGATATTGTTACTAGAGAATAAAACCGATGATCCGTGTGTATATGGGATACGGATTGGACAATCGAAATCAGGATCAGTGCAGCGAGAAAGAAAGGAATCACTCCAACATGCACAAGCCCAAGTAGGGATAACATTATGAAAATGACCCCTTTTCCTTTTCCGATAGTGACTTTTTGTAAAACGCACCAAAGCAACATAATGAGGACGGATAAACCTAGAGTTTGCGGAATTGGCATTCCAAGATACCCGTAGAGATAGGGGCTTGCAAAAGCTGCAATAATCATTGAAACGATAGTATTCTCGCCGCCCAAACGTATCTTGATGAACAGAATCCAAATAGACATCCAGAAGAGCAGTTGAATCAACACATCTGCCACATACATAGCCATAGTTGAGGGTACACCAAGCACCTGCGATATCGTGTTAACGATCAACGTGAAGATGGGGAATTGCAGATAGTAAGAGTCCTCGGCCAATTCCTCTATTGTTGGAATGTGCCCAACCTGAGTTATCAGGTTCGAGTCTTTAATATATAATAGACAGTCGGGACCGCCAAATTTACCATATGCTTGCAGATCATAAAATGTGACAGGCCCAATAATCAAGAAAAGTACTCCTAAAGCAACAAATCTTGAGTTCAAAGCTTTGCGATATTCAATATGAGGGTTACTTTTCTGGAGCAATATGAAAACGAGCACGCCTACAAGGCCTGAGAAAAGTATCACTAGAATGGGATAACTGAGTGAAATAGCCATTTTCGATCATCAACGAAGTTGGATTAATCAGATAATAACACGCGAGCCATAAAAGGAAAAATCCTTTAGCTTCCGTCGTTTCTTGTATGCATCTTTAAAAGGAACAACTCAGCACACTGATTGAATAAGAGATGAACGCGACAATAGAGCTTTTGCGATTAGTAGGTTCACCTTTCGCGCGGGTGGTTCCCAAAATGCTCAACAGGCATGAACTGATAGAGTTGTATCAACATTCAGAAAAGAACAGAATGCTTTTTTACTATTTGGAAAGGGCAAGAATGCTTGATCCTCATGGCTTCTCTGCGGTTTATGAAAGTGAAAATGCCAAACGCTTGAGAATAGATGATTCAATCTCGAAAGTTTCTCGTACCCTATCGGATGAACATATTGAACATGCAGTGTTCAAGACCATCAGACCCTATAGATGCACAACGGTTGATATAGACGTGATTATTTTCGGAGATTACGTAAACGCTGCAGAGGTAATGAAAGATGCAGGATACAGCTTAGTGGTGCAAGGACCTATGTCAACAACAATGAAGGATCAAGAGGTTGACATAGGAATTGATTTGTATGATCACGTTGCAGTGAGCTCAATAACCTACATAGACAAACGAAAGCTCATAGACTCCATTACAGAGACAATATTGTGGAACAAAAGACCCGTAAGAACATTGAAACCCGAAGCTGACTTGATCTGTGTAATCGCTCACTCAATGATAAAAGAACAGATGTACACCCTCGCTGAATACTACACATTCATTTATTACCTAGAACAAATCAATGTAGGCAAGTTTCTCCGAAAAGCAGAGCAAACTAACACCAAAAACGCAATCAAGACGCACGCAGCGATTACAGCATTATTGCACAAGAGCGCGCACGGAACTGTCCCCGATACTCTCAGAGAAGTCTTGGATACCATTGGTAGAGATGACTTTGAAGCTGCGAGACTCCAAAAGCGAGGGTATGATACCCCGCACAAGTATCACCCATATACAATAAGCAAGTGTTTAATAGAAGTATTGAAGCAAGAGGAAACAAGAAAAAGTCTGGCAAAACAACTATCTAACATGTTTGATCCGAATTTTGCAAATGACTTCCTAAGAAAGCTCGTTCAACATCTATTTCGAGAGACTTATTAGAAATCGCGGCGAAAACTTTCACCGCTGACGAAATCACGCCATCTCTTCTGTCACTCTATTCTTTAATTTCCAAGCGTTTCTGTATCTCGTTAGAAGTTTCGTGAACTGAACGCTCAGACGTATCGATCCTAGTAACCTTGAAAACGTTCGCCAGTATCGCATAGGCGCTTCTCTGAAAATCGATGAATTCCCGTGGTTCAACGGCACTTTGCGGAAGACTGCCATAATCCCTATTTTTCTTTTGAAGACTCTCTCCAAAACGCAAGTGCGCACGTCTATTGAATACAGTTTCGAAATCAGAATCAAGGAATATGAACAGAGTATCATCAGGTATGAAATTGAAGAGCAACCGTGAAATTCTGCTTCCCAGGAAGCCGATATCTCCTATGAAATACGCGATCGTTACAACAGTGTCGAGAACGTATCTCTCAGCAATACATTTGTAGCCTCTCAACATAAAAAAACGAATACGCAAAATATGAGGCAAAACACTGAAGAATTCGATCAGAGCCCAGATCGTACGAAGCGATCTTCTACGATTGACCGCAGGAAGCTTAATGGAGTCACCAAAAGGATTCGTGACAACGCGACAAAAACCTATCTTCACAAATAGGCGCCACAACAAGAAAGCCGCAGTGTGAGGAGATCGAAGCCAAATTTTCTTCAATCGAGGTTCATCTTTCTTAAACAGTTCCATCAGAATTTCCACGTGGGTAGATTTACCCGCACCATCCGGGCCGAAGAAATGAACCAAAGTTGGAAGCCTACAATTATTCATCTGCACACATCCACATAAGCACCCGCTACAATGAATCCTTTGCGCAATTTACTCTTTGAATCAACATGAGTTTTCAAATGAGGCTATTAAGGATTCTTCCAAAATCCGAGATCGTTTTCTCGTTGTCAAACGTCCTAAAGAAGACCTCTCTATTATGATAGCTCATCTCAAAAACCGCATTCTTGTCCAACCCCTTGACATAACTTAAGATCTCCGCCAGTTCGCGGTGGTTCCCTGGTTCGAACAGATACACCCCCTTGCAGCCTTTAACCTGTTCCGGAATTCCTCCTATCTTGGACGCAATTAACAATCTTCCCCTCAAGATAGCTTCTGCAGTCACGTATGGCAATGGCTCTTCCACGATCGAAGGGAAAATGACTCCTTTGATCTGCCTGTAGAATGCTTCTTGATCAGAGCGTTCCAACTTTTCGTGAAGAACAACACCAATTCTTTTGAAGTACTTAGTATAGCCTTCATTATTCACGATTTCACGCGTAATTGACGATCCCGTAAAGTGAACCTTGAAAGAATGATCGCCGATGAGCGATAGAGAATTATCGAGTACCTCGCGACCCTTGAGGGGATTTAACCCTCCGAGGTATCCAAAGTCGTCTCCATTGATTTCTACTGCGGGAATTCTAGGCATTGGATTGTAAATTACGCGCGTCTTATTACAAATCATTGGCATCCTTTCAACCAAGATCCTTCTTTGGGCCTTTGATACGCATACAATAGCATCAGCCTGTTCGACGCATTTTCCAAGAGGATGCTTAGCGAAAAGATTTAGTGACAAAGACAAGATAGCATCTTTAGCGTCTCGTCTCTGGTCCTTTTCGAACTGATAGATACAACGAGGAGAACAGACTCTCTTATCTCGACAAACCCTATGATTTGACGAATCATAAAGTATTGACAATGGACATATCGGACTGTAATCATGAAGGTGAACGACTACAGGTTTCTTGTGAGCCTTCATGTAAGGTATCATAGAATACCATAGTCTTGGAACGTAAACAACTGAAGCCCATTTCAACTGTTTTCTCAAAAAGCTGGAAAACTGAACGTCTAGCCTGCTCAATACCGAGTACTTGCCTCTCTGGCCGCCTTTGAACAATGGCAACCTGAGTATCGTCAAATTCCCGCGATTCGACGCCTCACTTTCTCCCTCAAACCTGTTTGTGACGACAACAACTTTGAACCCCGACTCGCTTAGCAGCTTAGCATAAAGATAAGTGGCAAACTCTGCGCCGCCTCCGTGAGGATAGAATAGTTCACTTAGAAATAAGATGTTCAAAATCCTTCCTCCTCAGGGATTGCATTCTACTGGCGCGCAAGATTCATCATGCAGACGTAGGTCAAAAAGACACATTTGGGCTGGACCTAAACATTTCCCGCATCCGCGTGTTCATACCATTTGGTGAGCTTCTTTAGTCCTTGGTTAAGTGAGAATTTTGGCTTGTACCCTAATATTCTCCGAGCCTTATCTATATCTGCACAGCTGTGGCGAATGTCGCCTGGTCGAGGTCCAACGTAAAGATTCTTTAATTCCTCTTTCTTGAGAACACTCTTTAACGTCGCAGCGACTTTGTTTATGCTGACACCCACACCGCTACCGATGTTAAGAACGCCCCCCGAAGCCTTTTTGCTTTTCAATGCAAGAATGCTCGCTTCAACAATATCATTCACAAAAACGAAATCTCTCGTTTGTTCTCCATCACCGCATATGGTGGGGGGAATGTTGCGTCTCACCCTGTCCAGAAAAATGCTGATTACTCCACTGTATGGAGACAAATTCCCAAGATTCTGTCTCGGTCCATAAGCGTTGAAAAATCTGAGCGATACCACCTCAAATCCGTTAACCTCATAGAAATACTTCGCGTAACATTCACATGCAAGCTTTGAGACTCCGTAAGGAGACATTGGGCTGAGGGAGGCTTCTTCGGTGATTTTTCGAGAAGAAACATTACCATATACCGCTGCCGACGACGCAAAAACAAACTTTTTCACATCAGCATCCACCGATGCCTTAAGAATTTTCAGAGTCCCGACGACATTCACGTCATTTGTCAATAGTGGATCCTTTAAAGAAAGAGCAGGACTGACCAACGCAGCATAATGAAAAATCGCATCCGCGTTTCCTACAAGTTTCTCTACAAGCTCTGAGTCTCTTATATCGCCTTTCACAAAATGGAAATCTTCACTATTTTTACATAGGTTTTCGCGCCGACCATAGGATAGATCGTCAAGAACTGTCACTTCAAAACCTTCGGCGAGTAATCGGTCCACAGTATGGCTCCCTATGAAGCCAGCGCCCCCGGTAACTAACATTTTTGAAAAGTGTCTAGTCATTATGTTTGACCCTCCTAACCACAACGTCCAATCCTGCGCCAAAACGAATTGTTATGGTGGTTATTGAATCCCTCCAGCAATTGCCGTACAGATTGTCAACAATGTTTTTGCCAATGCCTCGGCTATCACGATTGAATAAGTCTCATATTTCGACAGCAATGCAAACACGGTAGCTCGCGCACCCGAAGTCTTCCGGCGCGTCATATTTTTGACTCGTAAACAGCCTCCACGCGCCTTGTAACATCGTCCCAGCTGAGAATTTTGGTCCCTCTCCACTTTCTCGTATCATGCGTGTTCGTTGGATTGTTCAGCAGATAATTAATCAAGTCCGCCAGCTTGTTCAAATTAATCGGTAAGGCTATCCCAAAACACGTTTCACTGTCAACCCATTCGGTCAGGGCAGAGGAACGAGCTACGATGCATGGTGTCCCAGCAGTCAACGCCTCGGCCACAACTATAGAGTACGCCTCATGATTGGACAACAGGCAAAAGATATCCGCGTCAGCGTATTTTTGAACTAGGTCTTGCCTACTAAGGAAATCATAGAATCTGACTCTCTCAGAGACGTTTAGTGTTCTGGCTCGGTTCTCCAACCAAGGTCGCAGAGGCCCATGTCCAACGATTTCTAAAATCACGTCATCGCGCAACTTGCGCATAACCTCGATCAAGTACTGAGGACCCTTGTACTCAGCCAAATACCCGACGTACAAGATTGACCTGAACCCTCGATTTCGCTTTTTCAGATTCGAAAATTCCTCGAAATCCACTCCATTTGGAATCACCTCGACCTTGTCCAGATTAAATTTGAATTGACTACCGATCAAATTTCTCTCATACTCCGAAACTGCGATTATGCGTTTCGCCTTACTCAGCGTTCGTTTTCCTGCAGGTTTAAGCAACCTGATGAGCGAGTCCCTGAAAGTCGAGTGTCCCTGTCCGTGAAAATGCGGCGTTGCTATAAACTTCTCGCACTTTGCCTCCGCGGAGAAATGGAAAGGAAATGCATGATAACCGTGAGCGTGAACAACGTCAAACCTAGCTTTTCTTAGCCTAACAAGCATTTCTGGAGACAAATAGTAAGCGTCGCCTGGGGCATAGCAGTTGAACCTTTCAACTTTGACGCCGTTCCTCAGTTCATAACGAGGCAACTTCAACCCGCGATTCGTAGCATAAACCGTAACGTCATGTTTCTTGGCGAGACGTTCAGAAATACTCTTCACATGAACAAGAATTCCTCCGGTTGCTCGGTAGGGATCTGGCAAAACCTGCAGGACTCTCATGTTGAACTCTCTTCAAACGGGTAGTGGAAACTTGTCACATTTCTGAAATGACTTTTCGCAGCTTGCCCGACTTGTCAAGCGGTATGCTATCCACAAATTCTACGTCAACAACTACTTCGGACTCATTTATTCCAAGCATTCTTCGCATGTGCACAATCAGTTCCATCCGCATTTCCGCCTCACTTGCAGCTCCATTTTTCTTTCTTACCTCAAACATCAACACATTACTCTTCTTCTGAATTATCCGGTACTGGTAGACATCATGATAAAACCTGTAGAATTCCATCGCATAACCGAAAGCCAACGGAGGAACCTTTCGCCCATTCGGAAGAATCACAAACGAGTCCTTCCTACCCTCAATCGTCTTCAACAAAGGAAAACTTCTCCCACACGCGCAATCTGTCTTTTCAGAACGAACAGCCAAGTCTCCAAGCCTGTACCTCAAGAAAGGCATCGCACGGTTGAATAGGCTCGTGCAAACCAATTCACCCTTCTCCCCAGGCGCCACTTCCTCACCCGCCTCATCGACGAACTCAACAACCAGCGAATCCGCGTCAATATGATACTCATCCTTCTCAGTGCACTGCCAAGCGATCATCTGAACCTCTTCGCTCGCGTACTGATCATAAAAAGGCGCGTCAAGACTCCTTTCAATAATCTTACGATCAGAAGCAACAAGCTGCTCAGCCCCACCCATAACGAACCTCGGCCTGATCGTCACCAAACCTCTTTCCTCGATCTCCTGCGCAACCAGAAAAAGAGAGTTTGAAAGCCCATCAAGAACATCTGGCCGCAACTTCTCTATCATCGAAACCTGCCTCGACGGAGCATCGAATATCGACACATAAACAGGAGTATAAAACCTCACAAGCCTCTGCAATCGCCCAGCGCCACGAATGTTTTGCAAAGGCTCAATCAGAACCCACTTGTCCCAAGGCTTTTGCCCACAAATCACGTGCGGCCTCAGCAGTTTTGCCTTCCTAAATTCATCCTCCGCCTTCGTCAAATACGTGAAAAGCGGTCTCCCTGAAGAACCGCTTGTTGAAGAAACCCTAAGACTGGCGAGACTGAACCTCTTGGAAACAAGACGTTCACTGTTCTTCTGCAGTTCGTCCCTCTCCACCATTGGCAGCTTCTTCAAATCATCGATAGTCCTCACGTCTGCAGGCTTGACCCCGAATTGACGCAGTTTCTGATGATAAAACTCAACGTTTTCATAGGCATAGCCGACAACCTCGCGCAACCTTCGGTTCTGATAGTCCTCGAGTTGCCCCTGACTCCAACGCGTGTGCCTCAAAAGGGATTCAAGATAATAAGCGACCCGAAGGTAATTATACATGAATCCCACCACACGAACAGTGCTTTATTACGCTGACTTAACGGTTCTTTACTTCTAATCCAACTCTGAAATAACGATTCTAAATTTCCCATTCTTATCCAAAGGAATATCCTCAACAAACTCAACTTCCACATTCACCTCTTCCGGACGAAGCTTGAGAACCGTGCGAATGTGTTCCTGCAAGTCTTTCGTGATCAAACCCTCATCCAAAACCTGCGCTTTCATCTTGAGCCTGAAAACAATCAAATCGGTCTTCTTCTGAACAACCCTGTACAAGTCAATCAAATCATAAAACTTGAAAGTCCACACGGCAAGCATGAAGGCAAAAGGCGCCAGGACACGTCCGCCCGGCAAGTTCAGAAGAGACGTTTTCCGTCCCTCCAATATCTTCATCAAAGGAAGCGTCCTCCCACACTTGCACTGGCTATTCTCAGACGGCACACCCACGTCGTCCAAACCGTACCTGATGAAGGGCATGGCGTAATTGAACAAGCTGGTACACACCACTTCCCCTTTTTCACCAGGCCCCGCTTCCTCTCCATTTTCGTCCACGAATTGCATGACCACTGAATCTGCATCAATATGATACGCGCTTTTCTCTTTGCACTGCCACGCAAGCCGCTCAAACTCAACGCACGCGTACTGATCATAAAAAGGAGCTCCAAAGACATCTTCAACAAACCTACGAGATCCCCCATCGATCAACTCCGCCCCACTCACCAAAAACCTCGGCCTGATACCAGTATTTCCCCGCTTCTTCACCTCCTTAGCCAGCAACAAGATCGAATTAGAATAGCCGTCAATAACGTCCGGTTTCAACTCCTGAAACCTTGAAAACTGCTTGTCCATGTCATCAAACACAGAAACCGCGTACACACCATACAACCTCAACAACCTCTGTAAACCACTCGTCTCTGCAAAATGCAAAGGCGACGTAATCGTCACCCACTTATCCCACGGCCTCTGCCCCAAAGCCATCTGAGCACGCAGATGCTTAGCCTTCCTAAACTCGTTCTCACCCTGAGTCATGTAAATGTTCAATGGCTTTCCAGTTGAACCGCTCGTTCTCGAAACCCTCAACTCACCGACACGAAACCTGCTGGACAAGACGCTCTCGACATTCGTCGCTAATTCTTCCTTTCTCACAACGGGCACCTTCCTCAAGTCATCAGCCGTTTCGATGTCACCTGGTTTCAAACCCATCTTCCGAAATCTCTGATGATAAAAAGGTGAACTGTCGTAGGCATGGTGAATCATCGCCCTCAGCCTATTTTCCTGGAATTTCTTAAGTCGCGATGGCTCCCAAAAAGCACGACGTCGCATAGCCTGCAGATAATAGAAAGCCCTGAAATAGTTCATCAAATACCCACACACGCTACGATTTCAAAGCAGTCAACAGAGCAGAAGAAATAGAACGGACAACCTGCGCTTTCAACGAAGGTATATGCTCCTCCAGAAACAGCCGCCTCTCGTCCTTTCTACTCCAAAGATCCAGAATCCTGCCAAACAACTTTACGGAAGTAACAGTCTGCAAAGAAATCACATCCTGATCCATGCCCAAACTCGCAAAGAACCCAGTCTGCTTATGGTCATAAGCCACACACAAACTCGGCACGAACGAGGAAGACGCCAACACGCAGGGATGCATCTTCGAAGACACGAGCAAGTCGACGTCGCTTATCAAGGACTTGAACTCCTCAACACTAGCCGCATCAATAACCTCAGCCCTCTCACGATGCTTCATTTTATCATAGATTGCCCTGCTAATCTGTAAATCATCGTTTCTGAACCCACTCACATAATGCGGCAAGAAAACCACCGAGACATCAAGAACTTCCACCGCCCTATCAAGCGCAACCGCGTGAGCCGAAACGTACTCACCTATCTTCTTCTCGGAAAGACTGTAACCGTACAACCCAGAAGAAACACCGATTCGCCTACCCTTCCAGCCTGACCTTTGATTTGAACCCTCAAACAGAAGCGCAGTGTCCGACGTAAGGATCTTAGAAGACCTAACACTCAAACCCTGAACTATTTCATACGACGGCTTATCCCTGATCAGAACAAAGAGACAGTTGTTCAGAGCAAATCTTGACAAAGAGCGGCCAATCGCCGTGCGGAACGGTCCCACCGAGTTCGGAAGCATAACAACAGGCTTGCCCAATAGTTTGGCAACAAGAATATTCCATGCCTTGGAAGTCAACATCGACCACCAAGTAAGCAGCCAATAGATGTTCATCGGAAGCAAGGAAGCGCTCTCCTTGAAATTCTCATCGCTGCAAGAAAGAACAACGTCAGAATCCTTCAGACACCGAACAAGCTCTTCCCTGTAGAACGATTTCAGTCCGGCGTTCACAAGCGCAACCGAAACCAACGACAAGTACATCTGAATAAACATGTTTAGCAGACTCAGCAACGCACACAACTTATACCGCAAACTGCCCCGCGATAAACCAAAACGTTTCGCGTAAGAATCTGCAACTTCATACGGTATATCAACCAAAGTCGGCAACACATAATCAACACCCAAGCCAAGACGCCTGACTCCTTCAACATCTGCAGTGGAAACCGATATCGAAACATTATCGCCGAGAATCCGCCGAATCACCGACACATCGCTCTTCAAAAGCGCCTGCGTCCCCTTGTTCGCCATGTTACCAACGTGAGTAATGTGAACCCTGGGCGAATCTCCACATGAAAACTTCGTGACCGTACGAATCCCTCCATCATCAACTTACATTGAACTCTGAGCATTTACCGTTAACCAATATTTGCATCGGCAAGATCGAATTTTTAGAAAACACATCTGAACAATGCGAAATACAACCTGAAAACAGGCAAAGGCACACGAACCAAAAAAGACCTCAGACGCCTATTCGAGGAAGCCCTACAACTAACGTAAGCAACCACAGCGCCGATCAGAGCCGATAAACTGCCTGGAGAAGGCAAAGGCCTCACCAGAGGAACATTTTGCCCAATGCCATGCAAGAATCTCAAACGTGTCGCATAATGCTTCTTCTTGAAACCGACATTGAAAGCCTGAGACTCCTCGATTTTTTCAGGCGAAATGCCCTCAATGAAAAGAAATCCATCTCTTTGCGCATTCCTGAGCAGCTCTTCGCCGACCTCAGTTCTGGCGATTATCAACGATTCCCCCTTGTCGTGACCCTTCAGTTCTGAAAGCCAAGCATCACCCAACGAGATGTCAGCCAACTCATTGAATTCATCAGGACACATCAAACACCGCAAAGGCGTGAAGAAAAAGGGAGAAAAAACATTCCAATACGCATTCCAACTGCGGTTAAACCTCAACCTTATAGTCCGATTGTCCTTCGTCTCAACACGCAATGAATCAGGCCAACTGTTACCCCGATAATAAAACCCCTTTACATCTGCCGTTCGAACCCCAAGCCTTTCAAGAACAAAATCAGTACCTTCGAAACTCACAGTGTGACCACAGAAAAGACCAATATGCATAACGACTTTCCTCTTCAACGACGGATTGGCAACCTCGGCTTTACGAATCCCATGAATATGACACGGCAAACCTACAACAGCAAAACGTCCGTCACTGATTCGCATCTTCTGAAGAGATTGACCAATCGCCACAGGACAATACTTGGAACGAGAGGCAGACAACACCTCGTCCTCGGTACACGCGAAAAAAGGCTCAGGCTCCAAGGGCTTGTCCTCTGTCGCCCGGGCAACGACAGCCGCTTCGGCCAACCTATTCTTGAGCAAATAAGCCAAAAGCTGATTAGCGACACCTCCAGAAGACGAAACAGCACATATCCTTGCATCGTTAGAATGCCCAAGAAAACATCGTCTCAAACTACCAAGATACTGATTCTCTGGCTGTTTGCCAAAGGTTTCCATGTTCAGCTTCTGAAAGTCAAGTGAAAAACCTGGACAACTTCTCAAGCACAATGAGCAACCAGTACATTTCGCACTATCTACCATAGGCAACAAGAGACCTTTGGATCGCGTCATTTCGATTGCGTTAACTGGGCAAACTCCGCAGCATGTGCCGCAACCGGTACACAATCCATCCTCCACTACCCTAGAAATATCGCGGATCGGAATTTTCTCACGAATCACTTGGCGCTTCCCTTCCAAAATAACCGTATCTGCTTCCAAACCTTGAAACCACACGCTCAATCTTACCAGATGGCCCCAACTTGATCGAGTCGACCAACTCCACTCTTATCCTTGCAGGTCCCCGCAGCTTGATATTCTTCACAATAAAATCTGTATGCGACTCGTTGTACTCGGGTTCAGGCACGATCCTGACCAAAATAGTGTCATGATCTTCTTGGACTATCTGAAACTCGACGATGGGCATCTCTCCAAAAAACGTCTTGAGATCCTTGATCATGGTAAACGAGCCATCACTATGCAGGAACTGCTCATAATTCCTGCCACTGACACTCATGAGACGCAGTTCTCTCCCGCACGAACATGAATCAGCCAACATCGTGCCAACATCCCCAACGTCATATCGAATGATAGGCATCCCTCTAGCATTCAGATTCGTGAGCAAAATCTTCCCCTCTTCTCCATTGGCTACAGTTTCTTCGCTGTCGACTGTCTCTACCAAAACGTTTTCTTCAGAAATGTGAAGACCATCACTGCTTCCACACTGAGCCGCAACATGAGAAACCTCACTGCAGGCATAGTAGTCATAGATTTTACAGTTGAAAACTTTCTCAATAGTCTTCCTGTAATGTGGATACAGTGTCGCGGATGATGTGAAGACAGCTTTAGGTGAAATTCCATCGTGATTGTTCTGTATCAGAAAATTTGCGAAAGTATTTGTGGTGCTGCTGTAACCTCTTATGAAATCAGGTCGAAAACGCTTCATCTTCCCAGCAAATGACCCCATAGAACGCTCTGAAAGAGACTTCACATTGAGTGTTTTCTCTCGCCCAAACAATTCTTCAAGCCTATGAGAAAGCCTTTTAGTCTCTTCAGGCGTGAAGCTCCATATACGGCCGATTTTATCTCCGATACGGTACCCAGCCCAGCCATATCCTCGAAGTTCAGCACCGACTGCCCAGCTCAGATCAAGTCGGTCCCTGTAGAATTTGACGGGCATAGCTGTCGTCCCACTGGTCTTCCACAGAATCAATTTGCTGTGTGGAAAATTCTTGGCCGTAATATCTTCAAGACGCTCACGAATGACAGACTTGGTCAGCACCGGAAACTTGACGAGATCCTTCAGACTCTTCAGATCATCAGCGCTGACTCCAGACTCCTTGAATGACTGATTATAGTATGGCACGTTTTCATAGGCGTACTTAAGCAAAGCCCTTAGCTTGAACAGCTTCAGCTTTTCTAAGTCGCTCTTTTTCCAAAACTGAGTCTTGTCCAGAGACTTCTGACATTCAAAACTGCGTCTTCCTTTCAAACCATCGAAAAATCCATAGAAATGTCTTGCAAGTCTCCGGTACATCTTGATTCAAGCTCCCAGAGGTGACAACAAATCCGTGGAAATCAGTTTCGAAGTCGATGACATAAGCTTGCACTCGTCTCTGGTTGAGATCATTTCAAGTCTGCGCGCGCCGTCTCATCGGCGTCTTCCCACGCGCGTTATTACCACGCATACTGCTATACTTTGTACGTCGAACTCCATGATGCCGCCTTGTCTCCCCTCAGATAGTCCACAAACCCCATCAGAATCCCCTTGGACCAATGATACCCCTTCTTCCCCGAAACCATCAACAAAGGCGAAACAAAAGGCAAAACAACATAAAACAATCTGACAACAAAAGGAGGCTTACTCATCGACAAGGCCTGATAAATACCGCCAACCGTCCTCCGCTTGTAACTCTCCTCTTCCACCGCCAGACTCGTCCGCGTAGTAGTCACAAAACACTTCTCACTGAAAGCAATCTTGCCACCATTCTCCAAAACCTTGAACAAAATAAGACTATCCTCTGCCTTACAACCCTTCAACGGCATTATCTTATCGAGAATGCTACGGCGAATCAACATCAACTCACCGCTCGCCGCAATCGGAATCCGTCTCCTAAGCGCGTCAAGATACGAGTAAAACGCCAGCTGCGGCCCACCTGTCACGTTCACCCTCACATACACCAAATCAAAACCCTGACGCTCAATCAGCCCCAAAGCATGCGTCAAACCATGAATCCTGGTGTCAGCATCATTCAGAGCCACGATCTCCGTTTCAGACGGAACATACTTCAAACCCTCGTTTATCGCGTCAAACTTGCCCTTCGGCCCCCTGAAAACCACGTTCGGATGGTCAACCTTCTCTCCACAAACAACAACATACGGAAAACCCAACCCTTCAAGCTCAGCCATCTTGCCATCTAAGCCTTTGGCATTCCGCGCAGGTACTAAAAAGAAAACGTTCATGCCGTCACCTCAACGTCTAAACAACCCGATTCTAGGAATCCAAGAAAAGGACCAGACTATTCGTATCGCGTATAGCGCTGCGAATGCTTTCCTACCAGATCAAATTTCATTTCTAACCCAGAGATCACGCCAACTTTCTGAAAGAATCCTAGCGAAAATCGAGAAACCATGTCTCAACTTCAGCTTCTTCTCCCCGAGACGCGGCCTATAATTTATGTCGACCTCTTTGATACCGTAACCACGTCGCTCAACAAGATGGTTCAGCTCCACTTCTACGTCGAAACCTTTCGACGCTGGTTCCCAATTCCGGAGAACATTCCACCTAACAATTCGCAGCCCAGTCAACGGATCGCGCAAATTAACTCCGTTGAACAAGTTGTGACTGAAAGCCAGCGCCCTGTTTCCAAAGTAGAAAGTATTCTTCATCCCCTCAAGACGATTATGCGAGTTAAATCTGTTTCCGCAGATCATGCCCACCTCAGGATTCCGGTCCAAAAAGTCAAGCATTTCCGGAAGAAACTGCGCAGGATAAGTGTAATCTGCGTCCGTTATGACCACATACTCAAGATCATCATCAGAAAACCTGAAACCCATCGACACATGCCGTATCGCTTCAGCCAGCGCATCACCCTTACCCTTTCCGCGCTGGAAAATCACGTCAGCCCCAAACTCTCTAGCTATCTCAACGGTCCGGTCACGACTCTTCCCGTCAACGACTAAAACGGGTATCTCTCCCAAATATTGGTGAAGCTCAGCCAGAGTCGGCCCTACGCCCTCTTCCTCGTTGAGGGTAGCAACGATTGCCATTATTGAATGTCGAGAGCCTTCTCCAAGCATTAGATTCACCGAACAACTTTCACTCAATTATGCACTGAGTCTAACTTTCTCCGCGACTCATTTAAACGATGAAGGAATCTACGTCTATAGCAATCTTCTATTCTGCAGAGAATTCACCTTAAAAGCTTTGCGTCAAATTCAACCAGAGCCCGATAAACCTGCTGTCAAACCCCAAACTGCTCGTCGTCACGTTGTACCGCCACAACTCAACAAAAACCTGATAAAAAAACCCCTGATTCTCACTGTCCCACAACGAAACTTTACCCACGTCAACAACAACACCATTAACATCAAACTTACCAATCGAAGAAACGTTCCCAGCAAACACAACATTCAACAACGAAAAATTCAAAGGCGCCTCCCAAACACCCCCATCACCCAAAAACACACGATACCTATACACAACCGGCAACGGACTCGCCTCGCCACTCGTAGCGTTAGGCAAACGGTCAGTACTGTTCCTAAACTTCACATCAACCTCATAGTAGGCGCTACCGCCCATATGGTTCCCAACGCCCAGATAAACCATGTAAGACCCACCCTGAGAAACGTTAAACGGATAATCCTCAGCCATATGCCCCGGACCCAAAACGTACAACTCAGAAAAAACCTCGCCTGGAGGGCCACGCGCAAACAACACGACGCTAAACAGACTAAAACCCAAAACACCGATAAGCCCCACTGCCACGAACACGACCTTCCAATCATTCAACGACCACATCAACCCGTCACCTCAGGCCGAAACTTCATAATCCTCTTCAGATAACCCTGCCTAAACCCACGCCAAACAAAAACCAAAACCACCACAAAAACCACAGAACTCGCAACGCTGAAAACAACCATCATCCACCAGTTACCCGCAACAATAACAGCATCATTCCCCAATGCAACCGCATCCGCATCAACCGAAAGAGCCTCAGACCTGCAAACCCCAGCAAAACTGACCGCATCCGAATAATTCCCCGCTGCCAAAGCCACCTCAGCCCAAGTCAAATTACCCCCCGCCCCATCCAACCTCAACAGCAACACACTGACGTTAGCACCATACTGCTCAGCACCAACAACACTGTCAAACGCGGTGCGCAACGTCTGGTCTGCATCCGCAACCTGACCAGCAGCATCCTGATATGAAACAGCGTGGGCCTCACGAACCAGGCAAACGCCCAAGACGACCAGAAAACCCGTCAAAAACAATTTAACCCAAAACCGCAAACCCCTTCCTCCTCAAACCCTTGCTATTGCCACGACGCGGACGACACATCTTATCCAAATCCTGAGCCTCACCCTCCAACTCCTCCAAATCCGCCTTAACTGTCGAATACCGACTCGAAAACCGCACGTACCTTTCCAAAAAAGCCTCACCCTTCTTCGTCACCAAATACTGCCCATCGTTTGACTGCAGAAAACCCACGTGCAAAGCATCCTCCAAATACTTGTTCAACAAAGCAAAACTCAGGTTAGCAAAGTACATAATCTTTGTCTTCCTAGCACCCGCACCGGCAACACGAACAATATCCGCCAATATATCAAACCTACGCCTGTACTTCACCAATTAACCCAAATCCCCCTAATCAAACTGCCCGATCTTTTCAAAAATCAACATTCAACATAAGTCAAACAAACAGCCAAAGAAACCTAAGCCACAAACCTAAACGAACAAGCTCACACGTGCAGCCAGCCGCGACCGCCCTTCCTCAACTGCTGCGGCTTCTTCTCATCAACCTCAAACTCACGAACCCGAACCGAAACCCGCTTCCCACTGAAAATATGAGTGCGGACAAACTTGCCCCAACCCCCAACAGTCGGGCTCGGCGGAACAAGCCGTTCAGCATTCGCGACGTTGTGCAACTCCAAAATATCCTTCAACGACAAAACCTTGAAATCCCGAGTGGCCACCACAACCGTCCCACGCTCCACAAACAACTTGTCATAACTCTCACAGGCCACACCCTCCGCACGAACACGATCATCAATCCGCTCCCTCCACATCTGTTTCCACTGATTCTTGATCTCTTCAACCGCGCTTTCATCTATCAAACTTTCCATTAGACAATCCCTCCCTGACAGGAGCAGACAAGAATCTCAAGCGCATCAAGACAGGCCGTATTCTCTTCTCCAACCCCACTCAATCTTCGGATCCCCGATATTTAAATCCTGTAGTATGAAACATCTGGGGAGGTCTTCTAGAACAATCATCCACAGGTTCTATTCCATGCTCGTCAGTCGAGAAACGTTCAATTCTTCCTCAATTCTCGCTTAAGCCCACGTACCGCGAGCTCCACGGCCTGCCTGCTCGAATACTTCGGCTCCCAGCCAGAGCTAACAAGCTTCTGGATCGATAACTGCATGTTTTTCACATCCCCCTTCCACCCTCGACCACCATCAACGCCGCCAGTAAACTTGTACCTTAATCCCGAACACCCCATCTCTTTTGCGACAAGCTCGGCGATATCTTTCACCGTTATCTTGTCTTTGGACCCCACGTTGTAGATTGCAGTCTTGCCCCTGCTTTCCACTGAGCGCTCTGCCAGATGCATAAGAGCACCGATCAAATCCGTGATATACAGATATGATTTCTCCTGCCTTCCATCACCCAGGATCTCAAGCTCCTCGGAATTTCGGAGTATCTTCGTGATGAAATCGTAGATAACGCCATGATTTGACCTAGGGCCAATCACATTTGCCAGACGAAGTATCAACCCCTTATGATTAAAAGTGTGCGTGTAACTAGTTATCAAGGCCTCAGAGGCAAGTTTTGAACCCCCATAAGTGGAGATTGGAACACATGGCCCGTAATCCTCCGGAGTCGGTACCTGAGATGCCTCGCCGTACACTGTTGATGTTGAGGTGAAAACCAAGGTCTTGTCCCTCTTACCCCGCCTCATCGCCTCAAGCAAATTGAAAGTCACCACAACGTTCTCTTCAAAATGCACTTTCGGTTCCGTCTCACCCACGCGCACCTCGGGGTTCGCCGCCAAATGAAAAATCACTTCATTCTCTGCAACAATCTTGCCAAGCCGGCGCGGATTCTTCAAGTCCTCTTTCACAATCTTCAACAACGGGCTCTTAATAACATGGTGAATGTTCTTCATCGTGCCCGCTGAAAAATCGTCGATCACAGTAACCATACAGTTTCGATTCAGCAGTTCTTCCGTCAAATAGCTCCCTATGAATCCAGCTCCTCCCGTCACGACTACTCTGCGATTCTCAAACATGTCTATCGCTTACCAATATCTCAGTTTCTTCTTTTAAAACTAGCCAAGTTGTCCTCCTCCAAGAAATCAATCAGACTATGCCTCAAGTCTCACAAAATAAGCAATTTCATGTCAAATATCCACGTACGTGTCGATTGCGGTCAGTTTTTTGCGGTACAATGTTTCACAAGGCTTATATCCAAATCAAGAAGAATACGAACCGGGCACTAATTTGAGTACGCAGATAGACTTGCGTATACGAAACCGAGCAATACTTATACTCTTGTTCCCCATCACATCTTTCCTTTTTGCGGCTGGCTGGCTCCTCCAATACTTCGGTGAAAGCAAATGTATCCGGGAACTACGAGGAAAACAAACTCCAACGCGTAGCGATGAAATACAGTTCCAAATCGCATCGACTGAGGAATTTGAAGAGAGCGATGACGAGCGAGCAAACATTGGCTATCGTTGACGTGATCACAGTCGCAACGACAGCATCGAATGATCAAAACCCCTCTGCCCAACCTTGTGTTTTTCACGTTCAAAAAGAGCGCCCACCAGCTGAAATCGGCGCGCACACCCTAAACCATTTCCTTTGTTCCAGCATACTATTTCCCAATACCGCTCCCCTTCCATATTTACCAACGGATCATCCATTAGCGCGCGTCAAGAAATGCACGCCCAAAAAACGCGAAACATATATTCCACGCTTCCCCAAGGTTCAATGAGCATCTGAGAACAAGGAGGAGAGAGCATTCGAAACAGATTCCATTACTCCGTCATCATTCTAGCCCTGCTGATAACAGTGATCATGCTATTATTCCTGCAACTGAATGATGCGGTTCCTAATGTCTCAGCAGTCGAAGCTTCACAGAACCTCGGAATCTACTGGGACGCAAAATGCATCAACAAAGTTAGTTCGATAAACTGGGGTGTAATGTCGCCTGGACAAAGCAAGAAGACAGTTGTCTACGTCCGGAACGAGGGAAGTTCGCCAATTCTGCTAGATTTGTCAACTGGAGATTACAATCCAACGAACGCCTCCACTTACATCAGCTTTTCCTGGGATTGTTCAGACAGAAAACTCGATGCAAACCAAACCGTCAAGATAACCCAAGACCTGCAAATCTCTTCCAGAATCAAAGGCATCAACAACTTCAGTTTCAACCTAATCTTCACAGGGGAAAAATACATCCCAGGCGACATAGACAGAAACGGTGGCGTAGACCTCTACGACGCGATGCTTTTCGCAGCTGCTTACAATTCAACACCCCAAGACACAACGTGGAACATCAAAGCGGACTTTGATGAAGATGGAATCGTCAGCATCTTGGATGCAATCATCTTGAACTCGCAATTCCCTTAGACCATTTTACGGCACAATTCATTTCTCAGAGCGCCTTCATGCGAAGGGCGCGCACACAAGCAAAACAGAATTGGCCATAGTTGCCCCTGCAGATCACAGTGCCAAGAATATATCCAAAACCGAAAGAGTCGTTATAAACGGCGTGATCAGTCTTTTTTCAAGTGAAAAGGTTCGAAATGAGAATTTCTAAATTTGCCACAAGCATATTGGTTTTCATGGCAGTCTCGGTGATTTTTGCAGCTCCCGCTTCCGCAATCGACGTTGCATTGGATCTGCCTTCAACCATCGTCAGAATCGAAGTCAGCGATGACACAGAAAGCTACTTTGACACCAAATTGACCAAAGTCCCTTCAGGCTATGATGTAACGAACGTGACATACCATGGCTGGTGCGTAGACAGGAGAACGGAAATGATCCGAAGCCCCGCGACTCACATGGTGCTTCTACTCTCCAGTCTCAACCCTAAAGGAGAATTCGCGAATAAGGCATGGGATCTGGTCAATTACATCTTAAATCACAAGCAGGGAAGCGTTCAGGACATTCAACAGGCCATATGGTACGTCATTGAGGACGGCAACTACATTCCCACGAGCCCTACGGCTTGGACAATCATCAATGATACTATTGAAAATGGCAACGGCTTTGTACCCGCCCAGGGAGGGATCGTAGCGGTCATCTGCTATCCGACTTTCATGTTCCCAAATCAAGGAACGGTCCAAATCAGTATCATCGAAGTTGAAACCACCCCTGTGGTTCCAGAGTTTCCCTCAGCCTTCGTGCTAACTCCGATCATGCTCACAATACTTCTGGCAATCTTGGTCTACACAAAAAGACGTAAGATCCTCCGCTAATCGACCACGCCTGCGAACAATCTGAATAATGAGAAGCACGCACTCCCAACAATCATACATTGGGAGTATGATCATTTTGTCAAACCTGCTAGTAACGTGTTTCGAGAGGGTTTTAAGAGCACACGTACCATCAAAAAGCGCGCGCCAAGGATTGTGCTGATTAAGAACTGGCGACCGAGCACAAAAGACAGCGCCTGCTACTGCTTGTAGTCCAGTATGCTCACGTGCGAGTCTGGTTTGAGTAGGAGTTGGCAAAAGTCTGACAGAGGTTTTGTCAGGTTCTCAGTAGAGACGTGTGTGAGCTCTTGAAATCCCTCAAGTCCCTCAGTGTTCATGCTTCGGCTACTGTAGGCTAGGATGACTGGCGAATCGAGTTGTGGTAGCATGAATTCAGAGGCTAAGCGTCTAGGGTCAATCTTGGTGCTTTCGTCATCTAACAATACGACGGCTCTCATCTTGCCTTTCTCTGACATAATGAACGGATTCTCCTTGAGGAAGAAAATGGTACCTTTGCTTAGGGTGTTAATCTTAAGTGTCCAAAAACCGTAATGGGCCCTCGTGCTAATTGACATGCCCCACTCCTTTTTGTAGACGAACACGCCGTCACTGAAGAAAGGCAACGTCGCACCATAATTCAACGTTGCCAAGCCCTTTTTCTTAGCCCACAATATGAGATAGAACAGAGCTGCCGTGCCTGCCAAACTCTTCTGGAAACTGTTGTTCCCATTACAGATGCCTAGGCTCAAAGCATACATAGTCTTGCCTCTTATCTGAAAAAGTATGCCCGCTGTACGCGCACCCTCTTTTTCGACGAAGAGTATTCCTCCGTTCCGTTGAAAGCGAGCCTTCGACTCAATATATGATCTGAATAACGCAGCTCTCTTGTATCGCTGCTTCGTAAAAGGCAAATACATAGTCCGATAGAACAGATCAAAGTCTTCAAGACAATTTCTGCACACGGTGTAAGAATAATCAAGAGCCTTTAGCTTTCTGAGATCTCTTCTCCTTCTCCTGCTTGCGTTCCTAACAATGCTGGCTAGTGACTGGTTCAGGCTAAGGCTGAAATCCACAATGGGCAACACAAAGCATGATCGCTTTTCAGCTCTTTTTCTAGCGCGCGAGCTTGAATACCATGCGCTGTGCTCCACTATGATTTCGGCTTCCGGCAATGGCAGAGGCGCATCATGGTGGCACAGCATCTTCCCTAAAAAGTGAATACACTCAACTGAAGAATAAGCTACGCGAGCGAAGTGGTTCGCTGATTCTTCACTTCCCACGAAAGCAGCCGTTAACGGGCAACTAGTATTCTTCACTAGTCCTTTTATCATAAAAACAGGCGTTTTTCGCGCGTTCCCCAGAGTGAAATCGTACAGGCGTCCAATCGCGGAGTGGAGAAGCTCGAAGCTAAATGGGAATGGCAACTGCTCGAAAAACAATTTGGCATATGTGAGCCAGCTTCGGATCACACTGGTCACCATCAGTTTTCTCCAATGTGAAAGAATGGTGCCGGAGATTTCAACGATGTTGCGCCTATTGAAATATGTCGTGGGTTCAAATAATCCGAGAAGGACCAAAGTGGGCTCTTTCAAAAGTTTTATGGAGTTTTATGGACGCAACTGCTACGACGCGCGCGCCTATTTCCCCACCAAATACATTTAGGAAATTTCTGCTTGATGACACAGAAAAGCAATAGGCAACGACACGCCCGCGGTAAATACAAAGAAAAGGGCGGAGTCCAGCTTGTGAGTATTGGTGCTGATGGCGCGTACGACTGGCGAAATCAATGGCTCAAGCATGTTCATTTTCGCTGAGGTCTAACCGTCGCCATTAGTTTTTCGATAATGTTTAGGACAAAGTCAGTCAAGCGTCGAAGCGGTCCGAGTAGAGTCATGGTTTCCCGTATTGTCGTGATGTCACTCCGGGTGATTGCTCCAGTGAGAATGACAGCGATAAGAAAGATGAAGAAGAACACGATTGCGCCAGCGACGAGCGCGATCACATTGCTGAAGGCCAGTAGAGTGACAAGAGCGTAAGTGATTGCCGAGGCCGCGCATCCCGATAGGAGTATCTTGACGGAGGAAGCCCAATCTACGGTTAAATCGTATTGCTTTTTGAGCCAGCGCGCGCCGTGCAGCCAAAGTTAACAGTTTCGCTTGAGTCGAAGATCGCAACCATGATATACAGAGCCTTTCCAACCTGAAAACCACGGTTGAACGCGCGAATGAGGTTAGCGTCGACGAGAACGGAAGACGTTGTACAGCCTTTGGATTTCCGCCAATTTCCTCGCGTCACTCCTGAATTTCCTCATTATAGGATCTTGCGGTTCCCTTTTTCTTCGCTTTCTTGACGTTCTCTTTTTCGGTCGATTGAGAAGTGCAAGTATTTCAAGATCCTTCTTGTAATAAGGGTCTCCAGTGCAAAATTCGTCGGTCAAAATATGCAGATATGCAGCTTCGACAGCATCAGGATCTCCTGGATAACATTCTTGCGCAATAACGACCGCCGCCGCCGGATCATGGAAAAGAACCCGATGACGTCGACCTAAGAAAATACATGGGTCATCCATTTTTCGATGGATCTTGCTGTAACTCTTGCCAAAAAAAACAACGTCCAAATATCTGTGAACATGCCAACCCGGCATGAAAACCTACTCTCCAGATGAAGGTAATATATCCCACGCTTAAAAGACCCAAGCTGCGCCCTTGATTCTTAGTAGCGCATGCTATGAAACGCAGAGTTTCGATCGCCCACAATTAATTTTTGATTAATTAATAATTAGTTGTGAGCCTTCTAAATGGCTCACAACTGGCTCACAATTATCACACTTTAATCATCGTATAAATTCCAAATAAATCATGCCTAATCACACCCTGTGATTATTTTATAAAAATCTTCGACCTCGCTTTCGCGGAATAATCACGACAGATAATTTCCTCTTCATATAAAACTCCATATAAACAGTGTGGCGCATGCTAGGTTACTGAGAACCGAAAAAGATAGAATAGAACCAGCATTTGTTCTTGCCATTAATTAGACTGAGTGCCCGTGATGACTGTGTTGAAGCTGAAGCATGCGCTACTCGGCATCAATCCAACCAATAATAAACTAAATTACATAGAACCGCGCAACTCACAGAACTAGGAGAACAAGCACTTGTCAAACACAAAAAGCAAATCCCACAAGGCAAAACTGAAGAAAAGAGATCACCTGTGGTTTGATGAATTGAGCATGAAAGAGGTTGAGAAAGCCGCCAAAACAGGCAAAACAATCATACTCCCTATCGGAAGCGTCGAAGAACACGGCGAACACCTGCCCCTCTCAACAGACAGCATACAACCCGAATTCGTAGCACTCGAAGTAGCCAAAAGAACAAAAAGCCTCGTAGCCCCCACTCTCAAGTACGGCGTATGCCTCTCCACACGCGGATTCCCAGGAACAATATCAATCACCTTCCAAGCCCTGCACAAAATCGTCAAAGACATCCTTGAAGAATTCGTCCGAAACGGTTTCAAAAGAATCCTAATCCTCAGCGGCCATGCAGGCCAATCTCACATGGCAGCCCTCAGACTCGCCGCTCAAGAAGTCATCTGGAAAAATGAAAACGACAACTCAGAAACAAGAGTAAGAATAATGGTTTGCTCCGACTATGACTTCGCTTACGAACTGAAAGGAAAACATTTCAGCCAAAAAGACGGGCATGCTGGAACAATCGAGACTTCAAGGATCATGGCAATAAGACCCAATCTCATGAAAGCCAAAGGCAAAACAAGCTTCCCAACAATGCCCAGATTCGAAATCGTCGCCAACCCAGAAAAATACTTTCCAAGTGGAGTCATCGGCGATCCGACGGTGGCGTCAAGCAGAAAAGGCCGATTGATCAACGATTACGTCATAGAGAATTTAGTGAAGCTCGTAAACGAACTAGCAAAGTAACGCTGTCTACAACCCAAAAATGGCTTTCAGACTTAAGCCTTGCCCGCCTTTTCCTTTCCTGATTCTTGGAACAGTTTCTTTACAGCCGTGATCCTTGCCTTCTGCGCCAGAACGTCACTCGTCACGAGTTCCAAGGCTTCCTCCGGACACCACTTTATGCACTGGGGCTCTCCTTTTTCTTTGCACAAATCGCAGACGTAGACCACTTTCTTTCCCGGATGCAGCATGATTGCACCATAATCGCACGCTTCGATGCACCATCCGCAACCATTGCATTTGTCCTTGTCAACCGAAATCAGTCCTGTCTCTTCAGACTGAGTCAAAGCGTCTCTCGGGCACGCTGCAACGCAAGCCGGATTTTCGCAGAGCCTACACGTGACTGCCATGTTTATCAGTTGATCAATCCTAACGACGCGGATCCGGGATTTCAGGGGGTTGAAAGCCTTGTCATTGGTCATTGAGCATATGTACTCGCACACTTGGCATCCGACGCACTTGTCAGGGTCTGCCGAAACAAACTTTCTATCGTGAATCTTCACCATTCTCTTATCTCTCCTTACTTTTTGACTATCGGGATAACGTCTTCCATCCCGAGCTCCTTGAGTTTCTGTTCAGTGGGGATTCCCTCCTTCGTCCAACCACGAGCCTCATAGTAATCATCAAGCAGCAAATCCAGCTCTGCTTGCGTGAAAACCGCTCCTTTCGACGGCCCTTCATCCGGGATCGGGTTGTGCATTACCATGTACGGCAAGGTGTCATCTTTTCTTCCAAGCCCTTCGCGGACGTTGAAGACTCTTCCGATGTTGTTTATTCTTTCTCCTGCCAGTTTGAGCTCATCCGGAGTCATTTCATAACCAGTGACAACGCTGTACAGTTTGGACATATCTTCCCATTCCTTGAAGTAAGTTCCTCTTGAAAACTTGCAGACCACGAGAGAATCGATTACTGCGTAGGAGTCTTCCATTCCTTTTACCAGTTTTCCTCGACCTTTCTCAGCGATCAGACGGTTTACTTTTCCTTTTACATCAAACGCGTAGGCTCCGTGTCGGTTGTGGTCTGCTCCACGAAATGATACTGCGAAACCCAGAGCCGCGGTTTTCAGGCATCTGAGATCATAACCTGTTACTTCTACTCCTTTGATGTGCGCTGCCAGTTTTTCAGAGCCTTTGCCGATCTTTTCTGAGGCAACCTTGACGCCATCGGCGAGTATGTCGCCTATTCCTTCGCGTTTGCCGATTTTCTCCACGAGCTGAACCATCGCTTCTTGATTGCCGAAACGCGCGTCTATTCCGTCAAGTTCCTTCTGACTCAATATGCCCTTTTCGTAACAGTCCATCGCAAACCCTATGATCACGCCTGCGCTTATCGCGTCGACTCCATAGTAGTTTGTCAGTTGCATTCCCTTTATTATCGCGTCGAGGCGGTCCACGCCGCAGTACGGTCCGAGCGCCCACAGAGTCTCATATTCCATGCGTGTCATCGTGTTCTTATATGGGCCCTCAGAGACCACGCACATATGCTCACAGCGCATCGCACACGAGCTGCAACCTATGATCTTGGTGACGTATTTTTCGTTCAGTACTTCTCCGCTGACCTTCTCGGCTCCCTCGAACGAAGCATTATTATAGTTTCGTGTTGGCATGCAAGCCAAGGCATTGTGCACCAGAACGTTTTCAGGAGTTCCCAGAGTACGGTATTTCGATGCCGCAGGACCCTTCATCCTTTCATGGAATTCTTTCACCATCTCCATGAATACTTCGGGTTTCGCAACGGTTATGTCACGTGTCCCTCGAACGGCAATTGCCTTCAGATTCTTGGAACCCATAACCGCGCCAAGTCCGGTTCTTCCGGCCGCCCGAGTTTTGTCATTGATTATGCAAGCTATGCGCGAAAGCTTCTCTCCGGCAACTCCAATAGCTGCCACACGGATATAGTAGTCCCCAAGTTCTTCTCTTATCGCATCTTCTGTTTCCTGAGGCGATTTGCCCGTCAATTGCGAAGCATCTACTATTTGGACAGAATCGTCGTCGATCCACAAGTAAACTGGTCTTTCAGATTTTCCCTTCAGAATGACTACGTCGTAACCAGCTCTCTTCAACTCAGTGCCGAAGGTGCCATGGGCTTTTGCTTCACCAACTCCGTAGCTTGCTGGCGATTTTGACACGAAAGCATGGCCGTTTCCTCCAGTGGGCCACATCGTTCCCGCTATCGGTCCCGTTGCCAAAATCAATGGGTTTTCCGGACTGAAAGGCTCCACGCCGGGCTTGGAGTTGTCAAGCCACAAACGCATGCCCAAGCCTATTCCGCCGATGTATTTCTTGGCGTATTCTTCATTCAACGGCTCAACGCTGGTCTTTCCCGACGTTAGATCGATACGAAGCATTCGTCCTGCATAACCTAACAAAGAGTTTCCTCCGACGTACATTTTGTAAAGGAAGATTTGATTGATATTAATTTATCTACGTAACATGGAGAATCTACATGGACTCCGATGGTGCATAAAAGTCCAATTTCATTGACTTGTTGCGTACTGCGAAATGAAAGGAAGGATGTTTACAATGCTTCTTTCGTGAGTTCCAAGATGTCCTTCACAGAGATCTTTGCTTCAACATCTAAGACCTTCACAGCGTCTTCGAGGGTTGTAATGCAGTATGGACAAGCGACGGCAATTGTGTCAACGCCGAGGTCGAGAGCTTCGTGAAGTCGGTTTGTGCTCGGCCTCTTTTCTGGTAGTGCGTCTTCTGTCCAGACTCTTCCTGCGCCTCCTCCGCAGCAGAAGCTGCTTTGCTTTGTCCTTTTCATCTCAACGAGTTTCAATCCGGGGATTGTCTGGAGAATCTTTCGCGGAGCATCGAATACGTCATTGCGCTTTCCCAGGAAGCAAGGATCGTGGTATGCAACAGTCTTCTTCACAGGTCTCGTGAGCCTGAGCTTGCCAGTTTGTAGAGCTTCGGAAAGGAATTCGGTGTAGTGTTGGACCTTAAGGCCTGCGTCTTTGTATGGTTTATCATTTTTGAATGTGTTGTAACAGTGAGGTGACAGCGTCACGATTTTCGTGGTTTCCAGCTTTTTGAACATTGAAACGTTGTGTTCAGCCAACTCTTCGAAGAGCCCTTTCTCGCCCATCCTGAGCATGTGGTCTCCGCAGCACCATTCCTCTGCTCCTAAAGTCGCGAAAGACACACCCATTCGGTTGAATATCGTAGCCATAGTCTTGGCAGCTTCTTGATTTCTGAGATCATACACGTTTGAGCAACAAACAAAGAATAGCACGTCAGCCTTAGTGACGGTTGGATACGTCTGAACGTTCAGGTCTTTGGCCCAATCCATTCGTTTTGTCTGCGGAGTACTCATTGGATTGTGGTACTTGTAGACGCTCTCAAGGACATCTTTGACGGTTCGAGGGATATTGCCCGTTTCTACTATGAGGCTGTGATCGTTGACTATCGCTTCGGCACAAGTCAGTTTCTTCGGGCAGAACAGCGTGCATGAATTGCACTGTGTGCAAAGCCAGACGTTGTCAGCCATGGGCTTCAGGCGTTCGTCGGCGCCCTGGTCTCTTGAATCAGTAATAAACCGATAAGTAGAGGTCAAGGCTGAGGGACCAAGAAACTTTTCGTCAATGACCGCTGGGCATGCGGAGTTGCAGATTGAGCATTTGATGCATAGCGTTAGATCCCAGAATTTCTTCAGGTTCTCTGGAGACTGCGCGAACTCTTCTGGCTTTTTGAGTTCTTCATCGGGTTTGATTAGGTGATTTTTGATTCGTTTGTAAGTGTTGAAGAAAGGTTGCATGTCGACTACTAAGTCTTTGATGACCGGAGCGTTCGAAAGCGGCTCAATGAGTAATGAACCAGAGTTTAGATCAAGGACTTGTGTATAGCAAGCCAGCATAGGTTTTCCGTCTATGTTTACGGCGCAGTCTCCGCATATGCCCATTCTGCAAGAATGTCTGAACGTGAGTGATTCATCCAAATTGTCCTTGATGTAGAGCAGTGCTTCCAACACTGTTGTTCCCCGTCGAGCTGGAACTTTGAATGTGGATGTGTATCGCCTGTTTTGAACGGGGTCAAAGCGGCTTATTTTGAATTCAACAGTTTTTTCAACTTCAGACATCATCTTCATCCTCCTAGTAGGTTCTGGCGGCAGGCTGCCATTTCGTTATTGTGACGGGCAAGTACTGCAGTTTGGGTCCATCTTTTGTGAAATAGGCTAATGTGTGTTTGAGCCAATTCTGATCGTCACGTTTCGGGTAATCAGTCCTCGAGTGGGCTCCTCGCGATTCTGTTCTTGGAAGGGCGCTGATCATAGTGATTTCAGCCAAGTCCAACATGAAATCGAGTTGGAGAGCGTTCAGCATTCCAGTATTGAACGGTCTGTTTTTGTCTTGGACGCGTATTCTTTTGTATCTCTGCCTTAGTTGTCTGATTTCCTCGAGTCCGCTCTCGAGCTGGTCTCCTCTCCTGTAGATCCATGCCTTTTCGTTCATGACGTGCCGCATCTCGTCACGTATCTTTGCAACGCTTTCTGTACCTTCGCTTCCCAGGACTTCATCGAAAACTCTTTTTTCTTCAGCCACAAGTTTCTCATGAGGGGTTTCATGGAGACCAGTTTGCGACGCGTGTTTAGCGGCCTCTTCACCGGAAACTGCTCCGAAAACGAGACATTCGCTCGTTGAGTTTGTCCCAAGCCTGTTTGCTCCGTGAAGGCTCAAGCATGAACATTCCCCAGAAGCGTAAAGTCCTGAGATTGGAGTCTCAGTTTTGATGTTGGCTCGGATTCCACCCATAGAGTAATGTGCAGCTGGTCTGATTGGGATCGGTTCCTTCACGGGGTCCACGCCGCCGAGTTTAATCGCGACGTCGCGTATCAGGGGCAGCCGTTCGTTTATTTTTGCTTCGCCTAAGTGTCTCAGATCTATCGCGATGTAGGGACCATACGGTCCTTCGAGTCCTCTCCCTTCCAAGATTTCCGTTTGCTCGGCCCTTGAGACTACGTCTCTTGGGGCAAGTTCCATCTTTTCCGGGGCGTATTTCTTCATAAAACGTTCCCCTTTGGCGTTTAGCAGGTATCCTCCTTCTCCACGAGCCCCTTCGGTTATTAGCACTCCTGAAGGGAGTAGGCCTGTAGGGTGGAATTGAACGAACTCCATGTCTTCCAACGCGGCTCCTGCGCGGTAGGCCATCGCCATCCCATCGCCGGTGGTCGTGTGTGAGAAAGTCGTGAACTCATAGATGCGCTCGTGGCCTCCGCTTGCGATTACGAAGGCTCTTGCGTTGAAGGCATGCATGACGCCAGTTTTCATTTCTATGGCCGTTAGGCCGGTTGCTACGTTGTTTTCAACCACGAGGGAAGTTGCGAACCATTCGTCGTAGAATTTTATGTTTTCGTAGGACGAGGCTTTCCCGTATATTGCGTGCATTTCGTGGAAACCTGTCATGTCAGCGGCGAAGCAAGCCCTGGGGTAGGTGTGACCTCCGAAGGCTCGTTGGTCTATTTTCCCATCTGCGGTTCGGCTCCAAGGGCAGCCCCAGTGTTCTGTCAATACTATTTCTCTTGGTGCGTGGCTTGCGAAGAATTCTACTACATCTTGGTCTGCCAGAAAATCGGAACCTTTGACCGTGTCGTATGCGTGTAGTTCAAACGAATCTTTCTCACGCATTACAGCTCCAGTTCCGCCTTGGGCGCAAACCGAGTGCGATCGTAGGGGATGATGTTTTGAGATGACCGCTATGTCCAGCTTGCTGTTCGTTTCTGCAGCTGCAGTTGCGGCTCTCAATCCGGCCAAGCCGGCTCCGACGATGACTACATCGTGGCTGAATTTCTCCATTGAATTTCACCGATCTTGAAGATTAGGATTTACGGAATCTTTGCTTTATACTTTTCCAGTCGTCAAAAAGGATTGGGTCGTGGTTTCGTCTGTCGTGGCGGTCTCTAAGATATTTATATTTGCCTTGTTATCGTAGCTTGTGATGATTTCATGTTCGATGCGCAGAAGTTTATTGACGACACTGTTGAAGGTTTGAAACGCAGAATATCGGGCAACGCGGTCATCGGTGTTTCCGGTGGGGTTGATTCGACGGTGTCCGCAGTCTTGGTCGAAAATGCAATCAATGAGAGATTGCGATGTGTTTTAGTTGACACGGGTTACATGAGGAAGAATGAGATCGAAAACAATGGGAGACTACTTAAGAAATTGGGTTTGAACGTTCTAATCGTGGATGCTAAGGATCGTTTTTTTGCGGGGTTGAAGGGCCTCGCAGAGCCTGAGCAGAAGAGGCATGTGATCGGCGAATTGTTCATCAGAGTTTTTGAGGAAGTTGCGAGGAGAGAGAATGCAAGATATTTTGTTCAAGGTACGATTGCGCCTGATTGGATTGAAAGTGGCGGCGGGCTGAGGGATACGATTAAGTCGCATCATAATGTTGGTGGTCTACCTGAGAAGGTGGAGTTTGAAATTGTCGAGCCTTTGAGAGACTTGTATAAGGATGAAGTGAGGATGGTTGGGAAGAGGCTTGGTTTGCCTGAGGAGATTTATGAGAGGCAACCGTTTCCTGGTCCTGGCTTGGCGGTGAGGATTCTTGGGGAAACGGATTCTGAGAGTGTAAGGATCGTAAGGGAGGCTTGTGCTATCGTAGAGGAGGAGATAGAGAAAGCTGTGATGAACGGAGAGATGAAGCGGCCGTGGCAGTATTTTGCTGTTCTTCTTCCTTGCAACACTGTGGGTGTTCATGGCGACGTGAGAATTTATGGAGCGGTTGTATCTGTTCGGTCGGTTGAGAGCCTGGATGGGATGAGTGCTGCTTATTCTAAGATTCCTCATTCGGTGTTGGAGACGATTTCTATCAGAATTACGAACACGTTGAAGGATGCGGTGAGCAGGGTGGTTTTTGACATTACGAACAAGCCTCCGGGGACTATTGAGTATGAGTGAGCCTGTTAGGGTTTTTGTTGTCGACAACGGTGGTCAGTGGACTCATAGGATCTGGAGGGTTCTTCGGGAGATTGGATGCGAAACCAAGATAGTTTCTAACGCGATTCCTGTGGAGGAATTGGATGCGGACGGCTTGGTCTTGAGCGGTGGAGCGCCACGGATTGCTTGGGAGTCTCCGAAGCTTGGCAATTGCATGGACTACCTGAACGAGTTTAAGGGTCCGATTTTGGGTATCTGTGTTGGTTTTCAGTTGATGGCTATTCACTGTGGAGGCAGTGCTGGGCCTTGTGGGGTTCCGGAGTACGGGTTGGCGAGGATCACTGTGGTGGAGGAGGATGATTTGTTCAGGGAGTTGCCGAGGGAGTTTATGGTTTGGGAGTCGCATAATGATGAGGTTAAGGAGGCTCCGGGTTTTCGTATTCTTGCGCGGTCGGATAATTGTGGTGTGCAGGCGGCGAAGCATTTGAAGAAGCTGTTTTATGGGGTTCAGTTTCACCCTGAGGTTAACAACACTGAGCATGGTGAGGCGATTTTGAGGAATTTTGTTGACGTTGTTAGGAGAAGTTGTGCTGTTTCGGGGAGTTCGAGTTCTTGAGGAAAGCGAACGTGATTGGTGGCGCGGTCGAAAGCCCCGTCAGCCTGGTCTCATGTGTCGGTGTCCGTTGCTTTACTTGTTGTTTCAAGCTGGAAAGCAAGCTACCCCCCTCCCCCCTAGGTTTTTTCGTGTAAGGCGTTGGGGTTGGGTTTTTATGTGGGACTTTCGGCAGGGTCTTTCGCGCTTTTTTAATGGTTTGGATGTTGAAATCGAGTGTGTGCGCAGTTCCGAGGGACGTTGGCGGATTCTAGATGCGCATTTTTGTCTTGAATACGGGTGCTTCTAAGATCATTAGGATTCAAGATGTAAGAAGTTGAGTGGAAGAGGAGATGGTTTCGCAGAAAACAAGGTTGACGATGGCTCTAGTGGCGATTTTGGCGGCGTTTTTGACAGTGATTAGCAGGAGCGTCGCTGGTGGGACTTGGCATTAGGCAAAACTGTTTCAGATGGCATTCATTCAAGTCGTTTGGCCTCTCCTCTTCGCATAGCGGTTTCCTTGAGCAGCAGGAGGAATGTGGAAAGTTTCTTACCTGCTGCTGATATCAAAGCGTCTATTTCTTGTTCTGTCGGAACAAACGGGAACTTTTCGACAACTACGCATCGTGGTTTCTCCCATGACAGTTTGCTGAACTTCACAAATATATCATACGCGTTTATGACGTTTCGTCTACGGTTGTCGCTCCATGTCTGCCTAGAGATTACGTCTTTGACTGAACCTTCATCGTAGAGGTTTGCTCCTCGGTCTAGAAGAACCTTCAAAGCGATGCGGTTCAAACGTATGGTTTCATCGCTGTAGCCTTGACGTTTCAAGTGTAAGCAGAGTTCTAGGATTTTGCCTTTGGCTTCCTCTATGGTTCTATTCGTTTCTCCCGCAACAGTCTTTATTTCTGTTGCAGTAGTCAATTTTTTCGCTCCTTGTAAGGATACGCATAATTGACTTGCATTACTTGTCTCGTGCAAGTTATTAGACTTGTGCGACTGGCTAAAACGATATGCACAGTCTCTGCAAAGATATCGCTGGACAGTGCCACAGTGTGTATAACGTAACCCGTCTTTGAAAAGTCTGTTTGAGCCACATTGTGGGCATTGGCATGGCGTGATCGGCGCGCGCTAGCAACTCTAAAATTTTGTCTTTGTATACTGGCTCGTCTGAAATGCCCATTAATTCATCACGTAAGAAAAATAGCGATACAGGGTACGAGGAAGCCACGACCTGATGACCTATACTAAGGCTCGAAAAGCAAAACAAGCTCATGCCTTCTTTGCCTTCAGCTTATGATTATAACATGAACGGACCATGTTTGCGTGTCCAGCGGACCTCAAAAACGGCAGCATAGAAATCGTCTTAGCTAGTATGTCGAAATATCATTGTAAGGTCGTAGTCGTTTAACCGATATAGTTCCAACAGTGTCGCTCCGCACTGCGGAGCGGAATTTTCTTCAAGGCGTTCGCACACAGCGCGCGCTATGGCGGCAGACCGAAGCATTTATCACACTTGTCATAGCCGTCAGGAACATTGTCATGAAGTGTCTCATCAGAATGTTCGACATTACAGTTGCTCGGAACTGGATATTTGTGCACTCTTGTATTCTTGACAAAGTATCTTACCATGGTATCACCTCTTTTGCTCTTTGTGAATTGTGATTATTAGCGCGCGCGCTGACCGCTGGGTTAGCTTTCTTTCTCAGGGACTTCGTTATGTCCACGCGCAACATTAGACTTTCCAATCCATTTTGGGCTTTGAAGAGAGAAAGGGTGTGATTATACCCACTATCAGTGTGAAGAAGGCAAAGGGTTGATAGATGAAGTAGTAAACTAGAAATTCTAGAAAATTGAAGTGCATTTTTAGCTTTCTTGATGCTGAGTAAAACAGTACGGAAAAAAGAAGAAAGCTTATGAGAAAATTTACCAAACTTGTGAGAAGAACTGACGCCATCGAAGCAGAAAAGAGGAACGGAATCAAGAAACTGAACCGTGTTGCTAAAAGCATGAGAACAAAATCAAAAATTTTGTAGCCTAGAAAGTTCGAGAAGACATAGTTGAGAGTGATTGGGATTAAGGTTGGATAAAGGATAATGATGCTTGGAATTGCAACATGCGGATACTTTGCTGCGTACTTTATCAAGTCTCTCCAGTGATCCTTAATCCATAAACCGGTACCTATGCCCCATCTTTTCCTTTGAGCAAGCCAAGTTCTCCAGCTGGAAGGAGCCTTTGTGTAAACCTCCACTTTGTCTGTGTATTTGAATTGCTTGTTTTTTAGGAGAGTTTTCACCGCTATGTCTAGATCCTCTGAAACGACCTTAGAAAACCCTCCAACCTCTTCGAAAGTTTCTCTTTTTATGGCCAAAGCGGCTCCATTGATGCCGAAGCATTTCTTTATCAGTTTTGAACACAGGTAATTCCCAAAGTTGGAGCTAATGTACTCATAGTTTACCATTCTTGGTATGAAGGAGTCTCTTACAATCTTCTTTTTTATGTCAAGAATGTCAACTCCTTCCATCTCCCTTTCTATTACTGCTATGAACTCCTTTGAATCAAGTTCGACGTCAGAATCAAGGAAAACTAGAATTTCACCCTCAGAAATCTTTGCGGCGTTATTTAAAGCATCCACCTTCCCCGTTCTTTCCTCATTTAGAGTGAAATTTACCTTGTCCCCATATTTCCTGGCAACTTCTAACGATTTTTCATTAGGGTTGTCTATTGTAACAAAAATTTCCTTGTTTTCATACGAGTCGTTTGTTAATTCTTCTAGCAACCCCTCCAATAAATCCGAGTTCTCATAAACCGGTATGAAGACACTGACTTTCTTCCGTTCGAGGGGCATTATGCATTGACCTCTTCGTTTCTGTTATCGACTCATCGATTCTCGCTTGAAATGCAATCGGGATCAGATGCAAGATGACAGCCGAGATAGCCGTACGCTCTTGCACGCGACATCCGCCACGGGTAAAGCGATACTTGCAGTCGGCACATTGTCCCTTCAGCAGGTCCAATGCAAAGCCTAGACCGCTTCTTCCCTTTGGTTTCACCAACAAAACTCTTTCATAAGTCATCTTAATGCTTCCTTTCAGGTTACTCCTGTCATGTTCCAGATTGCATCCTTCACAATTTTTCCATGTTTTGCTCCATAGTAGAGACCTCCAACGAGCCCGACTGATGGCAGGAAGAATTTTGTAACAGCATTGTAAAGCAAAGGATTACGGACCCGTGATTCCAAAAATGATGACTTCCAAACACGAACATTGTACTCCCAACATTCTGTGAGAAACTCCCATCGCAGCTCTGAAAGAGTGTCCAACTCTGCACCACATTGATCATCTAAGAGACATTTTTCCAATGGAACGAAGAGCAATGGGACAAAAAACGCGTTATATTCACCGAGGTCGTCAATTATCTCAAGAGTCTCGATTACGTCGTCTTCCGTTTCATCTGGCAACCCCGCAATCAAAGTAGCAAGCGGATACCAATTGTTGTCATTTAAAATTCCAAAAGCTTGGGAGACAAGTTCTCTCCATTCTTCAGGCTTGAATGGAAGCGGCTTCCCCGCCATATATTTTCGTATGAGACGGGCGCTCCCAGTTTCTATTCCCGTCTCAGCCGTTACAATGGGCTTTCCACGATAGCCATACCAACTGTGTTCAATCAGTATTTCCGACACTTCCTTAACCATACTAGGATCGTAAACGACCGGAGCCAACGACATGTGAGAGGGTTGAATGGCTCTAACTCCAGGATATGACGCGACCTTTCTAAGCAAATTTAGAACTGCTTCCTTGTTGGGGATGAAACCGTTGTTTTTGGCGCCGTACAGAAAAAGGTCTTCGGTGCCAAGAGTGATTCTCCCATTTCCTTCTTTGACGTTGATCTCTACTTCTTTCATAATCTTGTCGAGCGTGAAGTTCCTTCTTTTCTGCATCGTAGGTGTACAAAACTGACAGTTTCTGCCACAGCCTCTAGAGATTTCCACACACCCATGAATCGACGCATGTTTTATTGAGGGTATCTCTTCGTATGCTGGATTCGTGCTGCAATGAACTACTGGCGGGAAGCGTTCTCCCTTCGCAGCTTTAGTGAAAAGCTCTGCTACTACCGTTTCACTTTCGCCGATCACAACGCAGTCAAATCCGCAAGATTTCATTGTACTCCTGCGCTCCAATTGCCATGCTCCTGCGCCGCCGACTATAATCTTCGGCCTGTACCTTCGGAGGCTTTCATGCCTCATCAGATTTCTGAATTCAATCGAATTCATGGGTTCTCCGCCCCCAACTAGAGAAGAGTATGTTTTACTAACGTAACCCATTCCTAAAGGGTCCATGGTTGATATTCCGACCACTTTCGTGTCCAAACCAACGAAGGCGTTGAGATAGTAGGGGTGAACAACGGCTATGTCGGATTCATCAAATCCATTTTCTAAAAGGACGGCTTCAACTTTTCTAAGCCCATAAGGTGCATATTTTGCGGTTCCGTCACAGTTGCTTTCTACGGGGGGATATAGTTGCTTCCTTGGAAGCCACAATGGTACTGGCCCCTTCGAAAAACCTCCTACAAAAGCAAAGAACTGATTGTTGTAAAAGTCACTCATTTCTGTGGCTGAAGCTGTTAGAACGATTTTCACTCCCCGTTTGTTTGCATCTTTCCTTCTTAAGTCAAATGAAAGTAATGATGGAGTCATATCATCTCAATCTCCATGATCTTCCGGCTTTAATAGCTCGGTAGATGAAACGAATCGGTAAAGGAGCCACATTTATCTTGCCTTGTCGTGCATCTTTAATCATAGCTTGCAAGTCGCATTCGTAGTCATTCTGACATTTTCTAATCAACTTCTTACCTTGCTTGATACCGTAGGAAAAAACAAGTCTTAACGCGTAACCTTTCCCTCCGCCTTTCGTAACGAAATACTCCTTGAGGAAGGTGTCACCCCATTCTAGGTTGTGCTCCCAACATGCTAGGAAAAGCTCAGAACGCTTAGGCGTCATTTTCTCTACCGAGAACGATTCTGCTCTGTCTTTCAATCCCCCCTCTGAAACTAGGAAAAGAGGAACTATCAAGCTCTTGAAAACTCTCAATTCCTCAACCAGATCAATGGTTAGGTCAATGTCTTTTTCGGTTTCGCCTGGAAGTCCGATGATCAATGTTGCGCAAGGAACCCAACAATTCTCAGATAAGACTTCAAAAGCGTCTATTACCATGTGTGGCCAGTCTTCTGGTTCAAAGGGCTTGCATTTCCCCATCATATGATCTCTGATCAGGCGAGGGCTACCAGTCTCTATGCCAGTCTGACCGCTAAGCCAGCCTCCGTCTTTTCCTGCTTCAAGAATGTTTGATATTTCCTCAATAAGGTCTGGTGCACTGGCAACTGAAGAAAGAGCGAAGTGGCTGATTCCGACCGAATCAACGCCCGGATGGCTTCTTACAGTTTTAAAGAGGTTGATTACTGCTTCCTTGTCCACTTCTAAGCCTTTTGCCTTGTATCTGAGTACGTCTTCTGCATGTAGTAGGGGTCTTCTTCCAGCCCTCAGGTTGACTTCGACCTCTTTCAAAATATGGTCCATGGAAAGGCAACGATAGCGCTGAAGAGTAGGAACACAGAAATCGCAGCCACGCCCACATCCGCGGGCGATCTCGATTATTCCGTCAATAGTTGCTTCTCGAATTAGAGGTATTTCTTCTTCGGAGACAACCTCTCCATACACAACCTCTGGCAATTGTTCGCCTTTTACTGCTTTCTCGAAAATCGAGCCTATGCTTTTCTCGCCTTCTCCAATCACCACACAGTCTATTCCCAAATCCCTGCGGATTTCTCTATTTTCGAGTTGCCAAGCGCCAGCTCCGCCAACAACTATCTTGGGTTTATACTTTTGAATAGAAGGATGACTTAGCAGTTCTTTGAACTTCATTGCCATGTACGCTTCTCCACCGAACAGTTGCGTGAATGTAGAGGTGGCTGGCCCCATTCCCAGAGGATCATTCTCTGTAATGCCAACGACTTTTGTGTTTGGACCGACGACTTTTTCAAGGTGTTCGGGGTGGGCAACAATTACGTCTTCTCTTCCAAAAACACTGTCCAACAGAGTTGCCTCCATTTTTCGGGTTCCACATGGAGCATACTTTGCTGAACCGTCGTCATTCGCCTCGACGGGTGGGCAAAGTAATGAGAAGTAGAGCTTGTCCGGAATCAACCCTTTAGGGACACAGGCACTGAATCCTAGAAATATGCCTCCACTGTATTCGCTCATAAGAGTCCGGTCAGCCGTCAAGACAACTTTGTAGCCTTTGCTCTCATTGATTGCCAAGCTTTTTCCTCCTGATGCCTTGGGCTCTAATATTCAATGCTATCGGATATATATTTTGATTTCCAAAACATTTAAATTTTGATATAAACATTCTCTCAAGAAAGCTTCGGACTGTTAAAGGTGAATCTATGGAAGACTCGCTTGAAGCGAGAGACATCAAAAAGGCGTACAAGATGGGGAAAGTCTTGGTTCCAGCCCTGAGAGGTGTGTCCTTCAAGGCTGCAAAGGGCGAGTTTATCGCTGTTTTAGGGCCGTCGGGGAGCGGAAAATCTACTCTCATGCAGATTCTTGGCGCTTTGGATAGACCAGACGAAGGCAAGGCGTTCATTGATGGCATGGATCTTTCTGCACTAAATGACGATGAACTTGCTGAAGTCCGACTCCGTAAGATTGGTTTCGTTTTCCAGTTTTTCAATCTCCTTCCAAGGTTTACAGCCTTTAAAAATGTTGAAATCCCATTGGCGCTGGCTGATTTTTCTGACAAAGACTCATGTGAAAGAGCGAAGGAAGTTCTGAAACTTGTCGGACTTAGCACGCGCGCATCATCGGCCTACCGAGCTGAGCGGGGGGGAGCAACAGCGAGTCGCTATAGCTCGAGCTTTAGTGAATAATCCAAGCATAATCTTGGCGGATGAGCCGACTGGAAATCTTGATACGACTACGGGGTGGGAAATTGTGCAGTTGATGAGACGCCTAAGTGAAGAGAAGAAACAGACATTCGTAATAGTCACCCACGATCCAGCCTTGGCTGAGGTTGCGGATCGAATGATTCTATTGAAAGACGGTTTGATTAAAGGTGTAAAGGTAAGAGGTGAACGTTTGTGAAGCGCAAAACAATCCTGTCTATGGCTTGGGAAAACCTGAAACAGAGAAAGCTGCGGACAAGCCTGACTACGTTGGGTATAGTCATTGGAATAGCGGCGATTATTTCCATTTCATCTCTTGGTGAGGGCTTCCGCTCGAGCATTACAACACAAGTTACACAATTAGAACTAGACGTGATAATGGTGATGCCTTCCATGCTCACTGGCTCGGGTCAAATGAGAATTACACAAGATAACGCGACAATGATTCAAAGCAGCATGGCAGATGTCAGGGTAGCGACCTACGTTAAGCTTGTGCCGTTTCCACAAGTTTTTGGTGACGGAAGCAAGAACGCAACTACTTTTGCAGCGTTAGGAGTTAACTTCACGGAAATCCAGGAAATATATCCGGGAAGGTTCAATTTTGAGCAGGGTAGTCTTCCGCAGTCGCTGAAGGATAATCCGATAGTTTTGGGTTATCAAGTTGCTCATCAGAAGGACGCAACATTGGCGGAGATTGGCGATACCGTGAATCTTGTCATCTCATCAAATCCGCCAACGGTGCTTGCGATAAACTTCACTGTTGCCGGCATATTGGAAGAAACCGGAGCAGGTTCACTCATAAGTCTTGATACATGCGTTTTGGTTCCCGTCAACCTAACAATGTCACTTCCAGGAGCAGACATGATTTTTGTCAAAGTCACTGATCAAAATTACGCAGAGAATGCTGCAAAAGACATTAGAACCATGTTTAATAATCAAGTGTCAGCGTTGGTTCCCAGCATTATGCTACGCAATGCAAGCAACATATTGAACTTCGTTGAGGTTTTTCTTGCCGCCATATCATCTGTTGCGTTGGTTGTGGCTGGAATCGGCATAATGAATATCATGACGGTTTCCGTTATGGAAAGAACCCGCGAGATAGGAATCTTGAAAGCTGTGGGGGCGAAGAGCAGAAACATATTGACCATGTTCTTGGTGGAAGCAGCATTGATAGGCTTAATGGGAGGCCTATTGGGTGTTCCTGCAGGTTACGGGCTTGCACAAGTACTAGGCTATACATTAACGAATTTTAGACTCCCTCAGGGCTCTACCCCTGAAATTCCCATCGAACAGATGTCGTTCACGATAACGCCAGTTCTTTCGTCAACATGGGTCATAGGGGCGATATTTTTCGGAATCGCGGTCTGCATTCTCTTCGGCTGGTATCCGGCAAGGAAAGCAGCGAAGATGAACCCGGTTCAAGCGCTCAGACATGAATAGGAGAGCTTGAAATGCCCGTCTTTGTTCAGTTAGTCAGCTCGTTTAGCAGTTCAGGAAAGCTTCGCATAGAGGAGGATACTGAACTAGTAAACAAGGCGTTGAAGAAGCTTCAAGATAATGGGGCAAAGGTCTTGGATTTGAAGCTCAGCATTGGAAGTCATGAGCACATCGTCAGTTTAGTCTACACCGTATTGTACGAGGCAAAAAGCCCTGTGAAGGTTCAGATTAAAGAGGAATAGGATGGAAGCGTCAGCATCTAACAGTAAAATCGGGAAAATAACCAGTTCAGTGGAAGCTGAAGCGAGGGCAAGAGAAGTTATTAGTAAAAAGCATTCTAGGGTAAGGCGAATTCTTTTCGAGAGTGTGAAACAAGGGGAAAATCTTTGGTTTCTTGAGGGCAAAGTGTGGTTTGCGTTTGTTTTCACGATAGCAAGAGATTTCAGGCTGAACATAAACTGTGAAAATGGGGAAGAAACATTTTACGAGGAAACTCGCTCTAGAACGTAAGGAGAAACTGAGATATGAAAAAGGTCCGTGACTTTGAGCGTATAGAACGGTCTAACTCGTGGCGGTGGCTATGAGTCTACAGGCCACACTAGTGGGAATTTTCACTATCGCAAGTGGCGTCGTGCTGGGGACAATACTCACTTGGATAGCTAGCTACTTCATCGGCAAAAGAGCTCTTCCAAAACTCATCAAGTCGCTAGGCAACGACCCTGAAGTTATAAAGGCAATTCAAGCTCTAATGAAAAAGTCGGAAGTCGATCAGAACAAGCAGGCTTGAGTAGCGCGCGCGAGTGTCTGTTCTAGACGATGAAGAGCAACAGACTTGATGCAATCAAGTTGAACAATCCTGCTAGGAAGAGTATAGCACATACAGTCCAAAGTTTTCTGCGGGTCGGATAGATGCTGTAGAAGAAAATCGCCAAAGCTGAAGCCAGGAATGCCGTGGCGCCCGTCAACAAAGTGAACTTCAACGCGAAAGGAGCCGCTTCGCCTTGAAGACTTATCACCTGCAGGATTGTCAGATTGAGTGCTGCCAATGTTCCTGGAAGACAAGCGTTAATGATCGGCTTTACGAACTTCTGCTCGAATTCCTCCATAGTCAAGCCTTTTTTTGCCTTTCCAAAGTCAGTATCTGTCAGTTCGGTCTAAAACCTTTTCTGGAAGAACAAAGCAACAGCACTATAATGAGACTAAGAACCCGTTTTCTGACCCTGAATGGATTCTAAGCATATGATACCTTGACTATTGTTCGGTAGATGCGTGGTTTATATAGCGAACTTGTTCCAAACTGATGGCGCGCGCGTGCCGCGCAAGGCTTCAACAAAATGTTTAAGACGCGAAAAACAAACAGTAAGCAAGGGGATGTGCATGCTGACAGCATGGGTGTTGATAAACACAGAAGTCGGTTCAGAAGCAGACGTTTTGAAGGACCTGAAGAAAATCGCAGAAGTCCAAGAAGTCTACGCGGTGTACGGAGTCTACGACATCATAGCCCGAGTGAAAGCAGGCACGATGGACAAATTGAAAGAAATAATAACTTGGAAGATCAGAAGGCTGAACAAAATCAGGTCAACGCTGACCATGCTTCCAATCGAAGAAGGTTCAACCACTAAATAACAAAACAGCTTTCTTCTTTTTTCCTAAGAACTCTTTCTAGCTGTTACCTGATCGATTGGTTCCGAAGTGGCGCGCGCTTCCGGCTTACGACGTTTTCGTTCAGTCGCCTTTGACAAGTTTCCTGCCAGATGAGAGAAGGATAGAGGCTGCATTTTATCTTCTTCGTTTAAGTCAATGATGAAGCTTTTTGTTTCATCAATGTCCACATTCGGGAACTGTCTTATGTCTCTCATGAACTGGCTGTATTCGCCATAGTTCCTGTGAAAGGGCGATGGCCACGTAGTCAGCGTTACAGCCTATTCCAGTACTTTCAAGTATCATTGCCGAAGGATGTCCCCTCAAGGTGTTTCTGGCCCGTTTCTTCAGATCATCAAGAATTTCCTTTGAAAGTTGTCCCCTCATCTTCGTGAATATTATGGACATGAGCGCAAAGCCGAGCTGTGGATAGTCTGGGATAATTGTGTATTCCCTGATAGTCCCCTGCTCTTCGAGTTTCTTTCTGGTCCTCGAAATAGAAGGCTGACTCACCCCAACTGCTCTGGCCAGTTCCCCATCACTTCTGCGACTGTCCTTCATGAGCTCAATGACCACTCTCAACTCGCGGTCTTTCATGAGCATTTCCTCTCTGCCTATAGAATTGGTTTCAACAAATACTTAAATGTGTCATTCGGTTCGCCTTACGATGGCGGCTAAAGGATATGCCAGTTTGGGTTCTCGGTTTTACGAAAGGTTTAGCTAAACGCTACGGCAGACATTGGAGCGCGCTTCAGTGATGATTTGGGAGATCAGGTTTGAATTTCGGTTTAACTACTCTGGGTTTGCACCTAGATGCTAGTGGTTGTAGTGTTATGACTTTTCTCTGATGAAATCTTTTAACACTTCTTTTATAGGCATCTCGAAAAGCTCGCGCAAGCGATTCAGTAATCTTGTTCCTTTTTCGGTTGTTGAGTAGTATTTAGTGCGACGTCTGCCCTTTTGTGTCCATTCGCCAGCTATGAAAACCTCTTTTTCTAACTCATATAGGAGAGGGTATATTATCCCCGGATTGAATTTTTGTCCAGTCAATTCCTCTATTTCCTTGACAATCATGTAACCTGACATTGGCTTCTGGTTTACGAGCCATAGAATAATGGCTCTGCTGAAGCCCTTCACAGTGGATCTGACTAAGTCACTTTCTGCTTCAGCCATCGCGTACATACCTCACAGGTTCATTTTGGCTATGTCTCATATTCTTATTAACTTCTCTTCAAGCAACAACTACAAAAAGGTTGATATATCAAAGTTTAAAATATAGCAAGGGAGTAAAGCCTATGGTTGATGTTATCAATGCCTTTCTACAGGGTCTCGATAGACCGCTTATGCTTTGGCTTTTATCTCAAGGGCCTAGGTATGGGTATGAACTTATCAAAGAAGTTAAGAGATTAACTGGGAGAAAATTGAAGCCAGGTACGGTGTATCCTCTTCTTTACTGGTTAGAAGATGAGGGCTTTGTGATGGGTGAATGGGTAAAAAGGGGTCGGCGGGAGTTGAAGTTCTACCGCTTAACCGAGAAAGGGAAAGGTCTCCTTTTGAAAGCGCATGAGCTTTTCAGCAAGCCGATTAGAGAGGTAATTGCTGATTTGTTAAATGAGCAAAAAGAAAAATGAACTTACAAACCAAGTATTTTTCCTACTAACACATAAGCCCCCACTAAAGCCATTATAACAATTCCATATTCTCTTACGGCTTTTTGTAGACTCGCAACATTCTCTGTTGTCGGATCCTTAATCATGTTTACGCAGCACTTGGCAATCGGTATGCAAAAGGGAAGCGGTAAGAAAAAGAGGGGAAAATAGATAGAGGGCAGCACCACGGCAAAAGCTGCATAGACAAAGAGCAAAAGACCAGCTATCAGGGATAAAAGTTCCATGATAGAGATGCTTTTCTTTCGTCCATACTTGACAACGATTGTTTGAACTCCATTCTCACGATCTGCTTCATAGTCTCCAAGAGCTTGCAAAATATGGCCACTAGAGTGGGCTAACATTAAGGGTATGGCACCTATCAAAATAAGTGAGATGCTGACGTTAGATTGGGAAGACGTACCAACTCCTATTAGAAACGGGAGGAAACCAGCGCCTATGCCTGAGGTAATGAAATCCACGGTTGGCACGCTTTTGAGTCGAAAAGGTGGAACGGAATAGGCAGTCCAAAGGGCGAGGTAAAGCAGAAACAATGTGGTAAGGCTCGTAGCGACTATGGACACTAAGAGTAAACATGAAACTATCAAGGAAAGCGAAAGGATTAGTGCCGATCGCGGCGCAATCTCCCCAGAGGCAATGGGAAGATTAGATTTTAAGGTGTTTCGCCGATCTTCTTCTCGATCGACGTATTGATTCAAAATAAAGATGCTGGCTGTAGCGAATAGGAAAGCTGAGAAGACTGCCATAAAGCGTTCAGGGGAAGGCAAACCTGAGAAAAAGCTTCCGAAACCAAAACAGAGAATCCATCCAAGCCAGCTCTCAATTCTGGCAACTTTAAGGTACTGTTTGAGAAACTTCATAAGCTTTCTCCCTTTTTTTCTAGCGAAAATCGAAAACTGTCAAAGTCTCATGCAAGTCGACCGAGCTGAACACGCGCGCCTTGGATTGTGAGATTTGAGTTTCTTCGTAGGATATCGCCTTACACGCGTTACGCGTGGAGCCTACTTGGTTCGAGTTTCCAACTTTTCTTTCAGAGATTTGATCATGTTCATGACTTCAGGGTCGTTGCTTAAGGACTTGAGTAGTCTTGGAAGCGTTCTTTTCCCTATGAAGTAGCTGACTATCCATGTAAGTATTGTACCGATAACGATGCCGCCTGCAACAGTCAGCATTCCCAACAGTGTTTCCTGCAAGCTCATAGGCTTTTTTCCTGCCCTTGTTTCTTCGCATTTTGGAGATTTGCTTCTTCGTAGGATGTGACTTCTCCCGTGTTCGTGTTCACCTGAACCTTTAAAGATCTCGCGGTGACGAAGAAATACGCCCGCTTGAATTTCATTTCTCCTTGTAACACCCAAGCGTCCCCTTCTCTATACATTGTTCTGAAAAAGATTCGCTCCACTCTAGAGTGTCTTTGTTTGATGAACTGCCTAGCTCTTGCTTCCGCCTCTCCAGAGTCCAATGTTTCTCTCCCATTCAAGCCTAATTCCTTCACCAGGCTTCGCCCCATCCACCTTCTTCCTCAGCGAACGGGTGTGAGCCCATGAAAGTATCTTTCTTCTCACTTTTCTTTGCCATTTCTAATTCACCGCCTTATAACTACCTAACCCAACGCCTGCCGCCACAATTAGGGCAAGTTTTTCCTTCTACTTTTCCTGTGCCTTTACACAGATTGCATTTTTTGAAACTTACGTTTCATCACCCAAAAGCATGAAATTTCATGAACTATTTTGCAGTTCTTTCTTCCGTCTCCGGAGGAACGTACTCAATCTTTCCAGTTACAGCTACAACGCCCATTTCTATGCCACCTATCACAATCTTCAAGTCCGTGTCAACATTCCATGTTCTCTTTTTCGCCAACAAAACTTCTACCAGATCCACAAGGGTTTTCTGCGTCATATACTCACCGTCCAAGAGATATAAATATATCAAAATTTAAATGTTTTCCAAATCAAAATACATATTAGCGCACGCGCGCTATTGCCCTTAGGGCAACTTCGATGGATCGCCGTCTACGGGTCGACATCCTATTATTGATGGTAGTCGGCTGTTTATTGATTTCTAGTGGAGGATGGATTTGGCGGATTGCTGGGGGGTTACCGACAACTTGGTGGAGTGTATTGATCGTTATCATTGGGGCGTCTATGATTACAATGGGTATATCGGTTCTTCCGATTTTGGTTCAACTATGGCGAGTATGTCCGTTTTGTGGAAATAGAATACCATCTGATTCAAAATTCTGTCCAAAATGCAACCGTCAGCTTGAACCCTATAATATAATGCTACGCGCGCGCGACAAAACTTCACCCTCAAACCCAAATAAGTAGAAAAAAAGGGGGATTGTGCGAGAGAAATCGAGAAAAGTGGAGATGTCACCACTTCGAATGGGGCTGAACTACCTCGGCAAAACGGTCTGGGAGAGTCTCTTAAGAGAGGCGCTTCAAAACCAAAATGATGACTGGCTTGCCAATGAGCTTCTACGGAGGGGTTGCCTTGCGACTCATGAAACAAGAAGGACGCCAAGCGGAGGGACGACAATTGCCAAAGTTCCAGAGACAGCTTGTTTGACCCTTGCTGAAGGTGAGTTTAATCGTTTTTATGCCCGTGGTCTTTGTGCAAGAGCCATGGCGGAAGGGATCCAAGATGTTGAAGTGTGTAGGGGAAAAGAGGTGATGCAACCACGAGCGGTGTCGCAGGCGCTGATCGGGAAGAAAGTTGCAGCTGCGTCACTACTGGCTGATCTTAGAAAATCGCAAGGAATAGAGCCCGCGCTCAAGATTCCGCCTGGGCCAAATTCAGGTTTAACGGTTCGACTACCACAATGAAAGAGACTCTGCTAGTGGCTAAGCTCTACTTGAACCTCAAACAGCGCAGACTCGCTAGGACCTAGCCTCCCTCTATCCTCTATCTTTTTTCACATTATTGCCCGATACGAATTGATAGCGAAATCGTTGCTTTCGATAGGAAATAAGCTAACTTATAGTCGTTTGATGACGTGGTATCCGAACTTTGTCCTAACTGCCGGCGAAGTCTGTCCTTTCTGGAGTGCAAAGGCGGCTGTTTCGAATTCTTTGACCATTTTTCCCCGGGTGAACGTTCCAAGGTCTCCACCGCGTTTTCCTGATGGGCATTGTGACACCTCTTTGGCGATGTTCGAGAATTTCTCGCCTTTGTTCAAGCGTTCTACTACGCTCTTGGCTTCTTGTTCAGTTTTGACTAGGATATGGGCACAATGAACTTTGTCTGGCATAGGCTAAAGGTTCCGTGTTCCGATTAATAATGCTTTTTCGTGTCGCGCGCTATGCGAGAAAACACGATAAACACCATGCTTTTGTAACATTTTTCTTTTTTTGCAGACTTTGAACAATCATCAGAACAATGGGAAAGTGTAACATCTCAAGAAGCGCGCGTTGATTGAAAAGGAAGGGGTCACCACGCTTCTTGCGAGGGGGATTATTTCTCTCTGTGTTCTTCAATGTCCTTAATGTTGGCTTTCTCTGTGTCTTCAGGCGACGGCTCGCGGAGTGTTGGGTGATGGTGCTGTATTCCGACGTACATCTTCATGCGGAAGAATTGTCGACTCAAGACATCGATGGGCACGGGAGGGGGGAAACCGAATATCCTCTTTTTCGTCTTGTTGGCCGCAATCCCCGTTATCACCAAAATCGAGCCCATCAGGGTCGCAATGACGATAAATGAAAATAGCGGGATGACCTTGAGAGCAGCACTGACTGCGAATACTGCAATAGCTATTGCAGTTGAAGCCAGAAATACTGCATCGACAAAAAAAGGAACTGCAAGGGCAGAAATGAAGAACACGGCTGCCAAGGTCAAATGATAGGCACTGAGCCTCGGCAAAGCCTTTTTTATCACATGCAAAACCTGCATGTCACCCTTCCCTAGTCCAACGCCGTTCTTAACCGCCTTTGCGAATATTCCTGCGTTCCTGCTGATCTCTTGAGTTTCGTCAACCATCAACAACGCGGCACAAATCAGAAAAGCGATCGACGCCAGAACGCCACCTACCTCAAAGGTTTTAAAGACCACGAAGGTGAGCGCAATCCAAGCACCGTAAATCGCGACAAAAATGATTAATCCCGTATGATTGCTGATTATTCGTCTATGCTTCATCGTTGGGTCGAAAACATTGAAAGCCCTATCAAAAACTTGTGCCGACAAATCTCTTGGAAGCATACGGAGGGCACGAGCCCTTGCCCGTAATAGAAACGCAGAGAAAAGGGCAGCACCAGCCATGATCATCAAAACAATAGATGTTGCCAAAAGAGAGATATCCAGTTGGAGAATGTTGAACATTTGTTCTCTCGACCTTCGCGCGCGCTACAATGTTCAAGAGGGCAGCGGAACTTAAATGTTTGACGAAGAGACATTTTAGTGGCTGGCCATGAACGAAAACCAATGCCATTCTTTGCCGTTGCATAATACGCTAACGGAGGCCGAACATGTCCTCTAAATTGAATTTGAGCATTCTTCAACACAGTCTGAAAACACGCGTGATGGGTAAGACTGCTCTTTTTTTGAGGGAAGTCAATTCGACGAATTTATGGGCAAAAAGCCTTGCACGTTCAGGCGCTCAGGAAGGAACGATCGCGGTCGCAGAAACTCAGTCATCCGGCCGTGGAAGACTGGACAGGCCGTGGTATTCTCCGGTAGGGGGACTATGGTTCTCAGTGGTGCTGAGGCCGAAGATACATTCTTCCCAGGTTTCTCAACTCACCGTGGTGACTGCATTGTCGATCATACAAACTCTGCGCGATCTCTACGGTCTTGAAGCCCAAGCCAAATGGCCTAACGATGTGCTGGTGAATGGACGAAAAATCTGCGGCATTTTAGGTGAAGCGAATTCGGAAGCAGACAAAGTGTCTTTTGTGATCATGGGAATCGGGCTGAACGCGAACTTTGACGTTGATAAAGCGCTGCCAGAATCAATTGCCGTAAGTGCCACTTCTTTGCAGACCGAGATAGGACACAAGATTGTGCTGGAACAACTCTTAACAGCATTGTTGAAAAGGTTTGAAACCGACTACGAAATCTATGCACACAGAGGTTTTTCCTATATCGTTGCGAAATGGAAAGAACATGCGAACTTTCTGGGTCGGGAAGTCGATGTTATCGATCAGCACAAAACCTTCAGAGGAGTAGCCGAAGACATAGATGCAAACGGAGCTTTGGCTCTGAGACTTAAAGATGGTACCTTGAAGAGTTTTCTGGCGGCCGATGTGTCTTTGAACTCAAAACGAGAATAGACGTAATCAAGAGAGAAACCGATTTTCGGGCTCGCAGGTTAAGACAAGCTCTTAGAATACATAGACCCTCAAAGCCAGACGTTTCTCTATTTGGACTTCTTATTCGTGGTTTTAGCTTGTCTTTTCTTGTATCGTTCGGCACAACTGACGCAGCAGAAGGTGTATTCCTTTCCGTCGATTTTGGTCGTGTGAGCGGCAAGCTTGCATGTTTCGGAGGGTATCTCGACTTTGCAGAACTCGCATCTGATGAACTCGGGTTTCATCACTTCACCTCTTTGGCCTTCTGCTTCTTGTAATAGTCCTCTATCGCCGCGTGCAATGCGTCGGCAGCCAAGTTTGAGCAATGCATCTTTACGGGCGGAAGGCCCCCAAGTTCGTCTGCAACATTTCCTCTAGTTATTTTCATTCCTTCTTCCAACGTTTTCCCTTTTGCCAGTTCCGTGATCATGCTGCTTGTGGCTATTGCTGAGCCGCAACCGAAAGTTTTGAATTTGATGTCTTCGAGCCGGTTGTCTTTGACTTTTATGTATATGGTCATGAGGTCTCCGCAGACAGGGTTTCCCACTGTGCCAACGCCGTCCGCGTCAGGAATCTCGCCCATATTGCGTGGGTTCTTGAAATGTTCCATGACTTTCTGGCTGTACATTACTTGTTCAGCTCCTTTGGGGTTAAGGGGGACATTGCTCTTAACCTTTTTACTATGGCAGGCATTAGACTTGCTGCATAATCAACGTCTTTTTCCGTGTTTTCCCTGCCAAGGGTAAACATCAAAGAGCCGTGGGCTTCTTCGTGTTTCAACCCGATGGCTAAAAGTACGTGAGACGGTTCCAGAGTCTTCGCAGTGCAAGCTGAGCCTGATGATGCAAACACGCCTTCGAGGTCGAGACTTAGAAGCATCGATTCACCTTCTATGAAGCTGTACCGTACAGAGACGTTGTCGGGCAACCTTTTGGTAGGATGTCCGTTCAGATATGAATAGGAAATCGGTTTTAGCAGTCTGTCGATCATCCTGTCCCTTAACTTCACAAGTCGAACATTTTCAGGTTGCATTTCATTCTTTGCGATTTCGGTTGCCTTTCCAAACCCCACTATGCCTGGCAAGTTTTCTGTTCCCGACCTCACGCCCCGTTCCTGTCCACCACCGTGCAAAAGGGGTTCCAAACGGACTCCCTCTTTGACGTACAGTGCCCCAACACCCTTTGGACCATACATGTCGTTTGAAGAGACTGTCAGCAGGTCTATTCCTTCACTCTTCACGTCTATTGGAACTTGTCCGCATGCTGCTGTGGCGTCCACGTGCAGGTAAGCATTCTTGGCGTGCACAATTCTGCTGATTTCTCTTATGGGCTCAATTGTGCCAATTTCGCCGTTGGCGTACACGATCGAAACAAGCATGGTTTTGTCTGTAAGTTCTTTTTCGAGCTCCTCGAGTTTTACAAAGCCATAGGTGTCCACTGGAAGAAAGACAGATTCGAACCCTTTCGTGCTCAAGTATTTGATCGGGTTCACGACGGACATGTGTTCTACGCTTGAAGTGATTATCCGTGTTCCACGGTCCCTGTTTCGATTCGCAACCCCTTTGATTGCGAGGTTGTTGCTTTCTGTTGCCCCTGACGTGAAGATTATCGATTCTTTCTTTTCAGCGTTGATCAATGTCGCGACTTTTGTTCTGGCATCCTCCATTGCTCTTTTCGCTTCTTGACCCAGTGTGTGCAGTGACGAAGGGTTCCCATATGATGATTTCATGTAGGGCAGCATCGCTTCTATTACGCGGGGATCTACTGGTTTACCCGCGGAATGATCCAGATCGATCCGACGTGGTTCCGGCATGTGCGGTTCACTCAGAAACAGAGTACTGCATCCGCCTCTAGTGCCAGGTCGTTGAGAGTTGCTGCACCGACGATGTTTGCTTCTTTAGTGAATGCTCCTCGGGGTATCCCAAGAAGTCCGCAACTCTGTTCGCAAACGACGAGTTTGACTCCTGCCTTTATTGCTTGGTCCATGACTTCTCTGAGTGTAGGGAAGCTACCCATTTTGATTTTTTCTGCTTCGCCTTTCTTGACAAGGGTCACGCCTTTTATGACGAAGTAAACGGTTGCTTCGATGTTCATCATCGCAGCCGTTGTCGCAAGGATAAAAGGTGCATAGGCTCTTTCGGGATTGTCCACGCCACTTGTCTGGACGTAGAGTATTTTCTTTTTCTGACTCATACTTTCACTTCCTTTTCAGTTCTATCTCACTTTTCTAATTATTATCTGAACTGTGTCTCCCTTTTTTGCGGCGTCTACCAATTCCTGCCCCAGATTCTTCACAAGGCTCCTGATGTCAGACTCGGCCGCCGGGTCATCTGCCAGAACTTCAAGCGTTTCCCCAACTTTCATCTCATCCAGTTCCAGCCTTGTCTTAAATACCGGCTCGGGGCAATACAAACCGAGACAATCCAACGTCCTATCAGGCTTGGATTTCACCATCTTACCTCAGAGACTAGAGCCATGACACAGGAATAAAAAACCTTTCGCAAAAACTTCATTCGGTGGCACAAAAGAGAGGAAGGAAAGAAATGAAACGCAGTCTTTGCATGATGGATGATTCACTGAGTTATTTTTATGGCCTGAGTGGGGCATTGTGTTTCGCAAGCCAAGCATTTTATGCAATCTTGTTCTCTTGCAGGATCAGATTTCTTTTCTGAAGTCGGGTGGCCTTGCGCATCGGCCCAATCAAACAAGGTCACAGGACACACGTCTATGCAAATGCCGTCTCCTGTGCAGACATCCCAGTCAACAGCGACGTTGGTTCCATGTATTCCTTGTTTCTTAGGGGGGTCAATGGGTCCCCAGACGTTGTGACCTTGATGTTGGTTCACGACGCTACGTTTTTTCTGGAAATCTGGATCTATCGGCAAAGAATATCACCTGTTGTAAGATATCGATGAGAACAATATGAATTCTTTGCTTCAATTGTCTTTGATGCACCATATGTGCAGTGCGAAAACTTAATTAGTGAACAATAGTGTCTCAAAAAGGAGGAAAATGTATGGAGCAAAGCAAGTTCTATGTTTTGCCGAAGTTGCCCTATGACTACGCCGATTTAGAGCCACATATGTCTAAAGAGCAGCTGATGATTCATCATGACAAGCACCATCAGGCCTACGTGAACGGTGCAAACACGATACTCCAGAAACTTGACAAGGCGCGCAAGGAGAATACTGGCTTGGACGTAAAGTCAACCCTTAAAGAGTTGTCATGGAATATCGGGGGACATCTGCTACACTCATTATACTGGGACAACATGGCCGCCTCAGCCAAGGCCGGAGGAAAACCCGGAGGTAAACTTGGGGACTGGCTGGAAAAAGAGTTCGGAAGCTTCGACCGGTTCAAGAAGGAATTTACGACCGCTGCAACAAGCGTTGAGGGCTCAGGATGGGCGGCATTGGCAAGGTGCACGCTGACCGGCAGACCATTGATAATGCAGATAGAGAAGCACAATACAAACGTTTATCCGACTTACAAGATCTTGATGGTCGTAGACGTTTTCGAACATGCCTACTACGTTGACTACAAGAACGACAGAAGCAAATTTGTCGAAGCATTCTGGAGCCTAGTCAACTGGAACGAAGTAAGCAACAGGCTCGAAGCAGCGCTGAAATGAAACATCTTGAAGCTTTTGAACGAACGTCAGCGAAGACTCTAAATACGTCGGCACGTTAATGACTCGGGCGAAAACGAGAAAACCGTCAAAAATATTAATTGAAGGGCTTATGGATATACTATAAAAAGAGGGCAGACAGATGAGAATCAAACTGAACTACGTTTTTGGGATCCTATTTTTAGGAGCTCTTTCGGTTCTGACGTATTATGCTCAGACTGTTTCACCGATTCTGGTCACTTTCTGCGGTTTCGTATTAGGGTACATGATCGTCGTTTTCGTGCTGTTCGTATTATTAGGCCGTTATGGAGCCTAGAAACACTCCTTTTTTGAGGAGCTAGTATTTTGATGTCTAAGCGTGGAGCGTGGCCATAACGCAGACTACGACCTTCATACTTGTTGAGAGAAGAAGAGACAGGGTGGATCTATTTTACGACGAGAACCGCATGTCTGGTGTAGTGTAACACGTGGTTGCTCACGCTGCCAAGCAGAAACCTTGCTATCGCGTTGTGCCCGCAACTCCCCATTACTATTAAGTCGAAGCCCCCTTTTTCAGCGATGTCGAGTATTTTCCTAGCAGGGTCTCCTGATTCGAGTTTCTGGTCAAAGGTAATTCCTTTGACTTTCTCTGCTGCACCGGAAAGAATGCCATTTCCAATGGTCTCAGTCAGCTCTGGATGCGAATTGAAAAGCCTTGATTCCTGAACGTGTAGCAGGGTCACTGTTGCTCTGGTTTGTCTAGCAAGTGCAGCGGCAAAAGCTAGAGCTCTCTGAGAACTCTTGGAACCGTCCACTGGCACAAGCAATCTAGCCAACGTGCTCTTTTCGCCGGCTACCAAGACGGGTATTTCGGAGTGACGTGACATCTTCTCTGCAATTGCGCCCAGGCGAGATTCTTTCTCTTTTCGACCGCTGCGCCCCATGATCATAAAGTCATAGTTTTCTCTCTCGACTTCCTCCATGACAGCCTCAACGATGTTCTTGTTTTCCACAACTTTAGGTTCAGCATGTATTCCCTCCTCCTTGAACGATTGTGCTGAATCGGCGACGATGTCTTCTCCCTGCTGCCGGTATACTGCGGTGATCTCGCCTTCTGTTGTCTCTCCGTAGTGAGCGCCGTGGGCGGTTGGGGTCTGCCTTCCCAAGGATATTTCGGACCTCATAATTGCAGCGGGTTCGGAATCAGCAGATTCTGGAATTCCTCTGCTTTGAAGGAGGAAATCTTGGACGATTGGTCTCATGAGTTCGTGTGCAACTACATGAAAAACAGTCACTTCAGCTCCCAGCTTCTTCGCCAGTTGAATTGTCAATTCCTGAGCAGAGAGCGAGGGAGCCGAGCCGTCGGTAAGGAACAGTAACTTTTTGAATGCGGGTTCACTTTCCAAGTGCAATTCACCTTTGGTTCGGTCTAATGTTTAACCATTTATTAAGGCTTTTCGGAGACGCTATTTTCCGTAATTTAAGACATCATTTCTCCCGATGCAGAACTGAAAGAGTCTAGAAAAAATCTGGACTAAACTATTATATTGCAGGGCACAAATAACGCTCAAAGCAAGTGAGGCGTGATACTATGAATAAGGTAAGAGTTTCAGGCAAGAACAATAAACACAGAGTACTTTTGTACGCCTTGAGCACTTGTGCGTGGTGCAAGAAGACGAAGAAATTCCTTAACGAAAACGGCATTGAATACGAATATGTTGATGTCGATCTAGCTAATGATGAAGATCATGAGAAGATCAGGCAGGACCTCATCAATCGAGGGAACGAACCTAGCTATCCGACTATAATCGTTGATAATAAAACGGTGATTACTGGTTTCCGAACAGACCTTCTGAAAGAGGCTCTGGAACTTTGATTTCAATCGAAAAAGTGCGGCAGAGAGCTGAAGCTGACGCGAAGACCTATGGATATTTCTTGAATCCGGACCCTGAATTCCTTCAAGACTTGCTTGAAGGCTTGAAGCAAAACGAAGAAAGATACGGTTATCCGTCATGCCCTTGTAGGGTCGCAGCCGGCAAGCTTGAACTCGACAGAGATATAATCTGTCCATGTGACTACCGAGATCCTGACGTTGCAGAGTTTGGAGACTGCTATTGTGCGTTGTACATGCGAAAAGATCTATACGAAGGCAAGACACCAATCAGCCCCATTCCGGAGCGCAGACCTCGGGAGAAACAAGCCTGTGCATATTCGACGGCTCCTGTAACGGGCGTCCGTGCAACGGGAGAAAAGGCGTTACCTGCTGAATTCGCTGAACAGCCCACTGAAATAAAGAAGAAACTGTGGTACTGCAAACAGTGCGGATACGTGGTATTTCGGGAAGACCCACCGTATATATGTCCAATCTGCAAGGCCAAGAGAGAGATGTTTGCTCAAATAGAGATAAGCGCCAAGGGTTAAGGCGCTGTGGCGACTCTGCATTCACTTAGTGACCTTTATCTCGATTTTCTTCCAACCCGCGCTTATGTCACGCAGTGAAGTAACTGCTCCAACTACTGTTCCGCTCAATATCTTGTTAACGAACTCGTTCAAAACTATTTCTTTGCCATCAACTATGAGTTTGGTCTCCAAGATTCACCGCCTCAGCGTAAGTAAGCCTTTTCAAGGCAAAAAACTTTCTGTAAACCTTTTTAGCGGGTGAAGCAGATTGGAGACTGACGAAAAAATGAGAAAAAAGGAAGAGTATACTGATACCGAAGACAAGCTAAGAGTCATCAGGATAATCGGTCTGCTGGAACAGGAATTCTCGGGCGCAAAGATAGCTTTGAACTTTTCAAATCCTTTGGAGCTTCTAGTCGCCACAATATTGTCAGCGCAATGCACCGACGAGAGAGTAAACATCGTCACAAAGTCGCTCTTCAAGAAGTACAGAAAAGCCGAGGACTACGCCAATTCGGACTTGACAGAGCTCCAGCAAGAAATAAGGTCCACTGGTTTCTATCGAAACAAAGCCAAGAACATAAAGAACGCCGGAGAAACGCTGGTCGAGAGGTTTGACTCCAAAGTTCCCAAAACCATGCAGGAAATACTTGAGTTGCCAGGTGTCGCTCGAAAAACCGCGAATATCGTTCTGCAAAACGCGTACGGCGTCATCGAAGGAATAGCGGTTGATACTCATGTCCGCAGAGTGTCCGGAAGACTGGGGCTCACGACGAAAAAAGACCCTGGGAAAATCGAAGAGGATTTGATGAGGATCGTTCCCCGAGACAAATGGATGAGGATCACGGACTTGCTGATATTTCTCGGAAGAAAAGTCTGCACAGCTAGGAAACCCAAGTGTGAAATATGCGTCTTGAACAAGATCTGCCCGTCGGCGTTCACTTTTGATTAGGGAGTGTGTCAGCCATGGCGACTCGAAATTCAGATGGACCTAAAATAGTGATCATCGGGGCAGGTGCAGTTGGATCGACTTTCGCCTATTCCCTGTTAATCCACGGCCTTGCTTCTCAGATCGTCATTATCGATGTCAATAGGGACAGAGCAGAAGGAGAGGTGATGGACCTGGCGCATGGAATGCCATTCGTTTTTCCAACTAGGATTTGGGTCGGTGGATACTCTGACTGTGAAGACGCGGACATCGTGGTGATCGCGGTGGACCAAGGGAAGAAAATAGAACAGTCACGGCTAGAGCTCGCTGAAGGGAACTTCAAGCTCTTCAAAGAAATAGTTCCAAACATTACGAAGTACAACAAAGACTGCATACTGCTCGTAGTGTCAAATCCGTTGGATGTGATGACTTACGCGGCTCTCAAGCTCTCGGGTTTCCCAAGACAGCGAGTCATTGGCTCAGGGACGGCGCTAGACACAGCCCGCCTACGCTATTTGCTTGGCGAGTATCTTCGAATCGACCCTAGAAACGTTCATGCATACATCATCGGTGAGCACGGAGACAGTGAAGTCCCGGTCTGGAGTCTGGCAAACGTTGCTGGAATCAGGTTGAAAGACTATTGCCCCGTGTGTCAGATTCCTTACGACCTCGACAAGTTCAATGAGCTATTTCTGGAAGTGAAAAACGCTGGATACGAGATAATCAAACGAAAGGGTAGGACTTTTTATGCTGTCGCTCTTGCTATGACAAGAATCGTCGAGAGCATACTTCGAAATGAAAACGCGATCATCACAGTATCATGTCTTCTTGAGAACTACCATGGAGTAAGCGACATCTGCCTTAGCGTCCCAGTGGTCCTCGACCGAAACGGAGTGCGAGAGGTCATAAAGCTTCAACTTGAAGACAAAGAAATTGCTGATCTCCGCAAATCAGCTTTGATCGTGACAAATGTTGCGCGTTCTCTAGGCCTCTAGCGTGACCTGGACTATTTGCACGTTCCAGAAGCACATGCGAAGTGAGTCCTTAAAGTCTTTTATCTTGGTTCATCGCATTAACGTTTTCTTAGTTGGGGATTTCGGATGAGTGATACTGAGCTGCGCGTTTCGAAAATCAAGAATGGCACTGTTATCGATCACATAACAAGTGGACATGCTTTGGACGTCGTGAGAATCTTGGGAATAACAGGCAAGGAAGAAGGCCCGATTACGATTGCTATTAACGTGCCAAGCAAGCAATTGAAACGAAAGGACATTGTTAAGATTGAAGGTAGGGAGTTGAAACCGCAGGAGGTTCACAAAATCGCCCTGATTGCTCCTCACGCCAGCATCAATATAATCCGTGACTACAAAGTCGCAAAGAAAGAGGAAGTGAAACTTCCAAAGATTATTGACAACACAATCAAATGTGCCAACCCTGCATGCATTAGCAACAGCAGTGAACCTGTCAAACCCAAGTTCTACGTGGACTGTGATGAGCCGTTGTCGCTTAAGTGCCATTATTGCGGATACATTATTGAGAAAAAAGATGTGCTGCAGCAGTTCTAGTTCGCGCGCGCCAATTACGGCACGCGTGCCTCCAGCCTCTGTTACCATGCGTACTCCCAGTTTCAACACCGCCCAACCTTCAAGCTAATCCTTCCAAGAATGGCAGCCGTCTCAGGAGAACAGTCTACGAGCCATTCGAAACAAGTTGCTGAAGTAAGACTCTTTCAGCCCTTCTCCTAGGCCAATGCCTGGACATTCATTCGTAGGGGAAAACAGAAAAATCTCGTTTCTTTCAGTTTTCAGTTCAAAGGGATAGTAACGGCAAATCAGAGGCCTTGAAGCATAGATGTTGCAATCCTTGCGTTCAAGAAAGACGCACTTTCCCTCTTTGCCTTTCTTCATCTCATATAAGTATGGTTCATGGTCGACGATTCTACAAGCGAAGGCTTCTATCGGCTTCGATGTGACCTTTGAAATTCTCTCTGCTTCCTTCTCAAGAAACAAGACGTGCCTAATTCTTGTCTCGGTGTCGCCGCAACACTGCGTGCATCTTGAACACTTGAATCGTATGTTCTTTGGATATCTAAATTCAGCGTTTTGTGATGGCATCAAAGAAGGATCCTCAGGAGGCTGCGTAAAAACTGTTTGTTTTCAGAATCAGGTTTCACCGTCGAGCACGTTTGTTCAGTGTTCTCTGAAAGTCCCTATTTAGTTTCTCCGCATAAGTATTGAAAGGGCAAGGTTCTCGATTGAACGTCTAAAGAGCATGTTCTTCAATCTAACATCTCGAACCAGTTACTCTCAGCGTCTTCTGCAGCGTCATTGACGTCTTGTGCGGGAAGTGTGCGCGATCAGGTACTAGGAGGCATTGCTGTGCGGTTTTTAGGAGAGCTCCGGCGTTCTCCTGCGCGCACGGGATGCTGTAATTAGCCTCCTTTTTCTGTTCTTCTTCTCACGCTACTCTTGGTTCGGGTTTTTCATTCTCGGGAGGCTTTGAGAACTTCAGAACGATCACACCTATCAAAGTGACCACACCGGATACGGCGGTGTACAAAATAGAGGTAGTAACAAATTGTGGTTCACCTCCCCAGGCAAACCAAAGCAAAAGGAGACTGACTCCAAAGCCCGTCCCACCGAGAGCCGTTACAATGACGACGGCCATCTGTAACGTATACCTAAGCTGCATAAAGCATCTCCTTGATCACACTTTAATCGATGAATCCAAGATTTAAGTCTGACCAAACGGCAGTTCCCTCAGAAGATGGGTTTTCGATCAAGATTCGCATGGAAAATGCAGCGAGATGTGGCGCAGCGTCAACGCTTAGTCTGGATATGAATAGTGCATTCATAAACAAGATATTCCCGGCATAGAAAGCTTTGCTCATGCAGTCGAGAACCGAAGAATTTCCGACGACACTTGAAGAAATCGACACTCGAAGAGCTAGACCAAAGAACTCTGAACTGTACGAAGAGTTCAGTCAATGCAGCATGTCTGAAACAATCCAACTACGGCAAGCAGAATATGGAAAAGCCGATTCTGAAACGAGGAAAAAACTGGTAATGGCAGTTGAGGAGGAGATCAGGGACTTTACCATCTGGTTATCAGAAATCAAGAACCTTGAGCCGACGATTGCCCATTTCTATGCGGTAAGCCTCAAGAGCTTGCTCATAGGGTTCGAATTCGGTGTGCAGGTCGCGCAACTTTTTGACGTCGTGTTGAACAAAACGACGTGACAATTTCACGCACTGCAACTGTGTTCCGTCGTTCAGCGTGTGCAATGCGCCTTCAATGACGTTTGCCGGAATATCGATCGTAGACCCCGAACATACCAAGGCGCAATTCTTCTTGACGAGCAGAGATTAAGCGAGGTGACTGGACATCAACGAACGATATTTTAACGGGCTATATTTCGGATTATTTGCTCATGATCGTGTAGGCGTTCAGCGCCTCTTTCATCAAGTTTCTGGCAGAACTCCTGAACAATAGAGAATAAGGTGTTGTGCAGCCCGCAAGGCAAGGCTTACAATGTTTTCTTGCTTCAAGAGCTTCGCGGAAACGACTTGATCCAAGTAGTTCTGTTATTGAAGAAGTCACGAGAGACCCCACCTTCCAGTCAGGGGAGTCTGGTCCTATAGGACAGATTCGCAGATCACCAGCAGGAGTAACCCCTAGATATAGATGTCCAGCGTCACAGATATACGGCATTTTGCCTTTCACAAACTTCGGTATGAGTTTGATTACGTTTTCCGATGGACCAAGAAAACGGTTGTTTGCCTTTTCTTTGAGTATATCTCGGACGAAGTCATCAACTTTGTCGCTGGGAATAGAGTAAGCCGAAGTGAACTTGTCTTCGCCTGCAACTGGGAAAAACGTGACAGCGACGCCTAGATCTTTGATCCAATTGCAGAACGGAAGGAATTCCTTATAGTTAACGTTGGTTAAAACAAAGTTCACGCCTACCGTGCAGTCTCGTTTCACGGCCAATAAGTTTTTCAACCCAGTGACCGCTTCTCTAAACGTTCCTTTTTCTCCTCGAATACCGTCATGTGTTTTCTCGAAACCATCTAATGAAACAAAGACCGTGTCAAACACGCGCGAAATGGATTTTGCCCTTTTCGGCGTTAGAAGAGTGCCATTTGTATTTAGTCCGACAATAACCCCTTTGCGCTTGGCACAATCGGCGATTTCTTCCAAGTCCTTTCGGATCAACGGCTCTCCCCCCGTAATGCCCAGGACCGCAACGCCAATGTCTCCGAGCTCGCCAACGACCTTCAAAGCCTGTCTAGTGTTCAACTCATTAAACGTCTTTGTCTTCCATGCATCGCAGAACATGCACCTTCGGTTGCATCTCAGTGTTGTCTGGTAGCTAACGAAGAATGGTCTAGGCAAGTTCACCTTGTATCTCACCAAGCTGCCTGCGATTTTAAGAGCCTGCATCATTCTGTTCATGTTTTTCATGTTTTGACCATCACGATCTTTGGCCAACTAAGAAGCAGCTGGATTCAATTCCTGCTGTTTCCCTTTGGATTCCGCAATTTCTGAGCGTTGATTTTGCATCGGACTAGATATATAAGAACTATCCAAGACACGTGGAATTCAATGTTTCGATCGCCGGCTGGAAGAACCAAAACAGGCAGATAACACTTTCAACGTCCCACTTTTCCTCTTCACCTAGAAATCTATGGTTCCTTAGCATTGACCTCATTCTTTTCTACTGGCGTCGAAGTCCGAAATCTCGCGATTGGAAGAAGAGAAAAATGAAAAATATTGTTGATTGGGAAATAGAGCGCCGCCGAAAGGACTTGAACCTTTGACCGACTGGTTAACAGCCAGCCGCTCTACCTGGCTGAGCTACGGCGGCATCGGTACGAGACACAAGTTTTGGGATTGCAGAGGTATTTAAGGTTAGTTGTCTATATTTTCGCGTCGATGCCGGCTTGTTTGACCTTGTACTTCGCTATTGCAGCGAAGAGCTTGAAGAACGGCCTGATAGCATAGCCCTTCCATTCCCCTGTGAAAGAGATATTGATCAAGTCGTCGACCCAATGAAAATCGTGCTCCACGCACTTTATCATCAATTCCTCATGCGCTTTCGTCATATTCGTGTCTTTGAACCAGTCTTCATCCTTCAATCTTCCCATAGGAACGAAAAACAAGGGCACTACTAGGCTGCGGAAATCCTTGATATCATCCATTAACTCCATCGTCTTCATGAGGTCATCTTCAGTCTCTTCTGGCACGCCAACGATCAGAGTGCATGCAGGAACCAACATGTTATCGTGCATCAGCGCCAACCCGGTGCGTGCAACCTCCGGCCACTGTTCGGGTTTGAATGGGTGAGCCTTTGCTGGCATGATTTTGCTGGCTAGTTCCGCGGAGCCTGTCTCCAACCCTATTTCAACGCCCCACCATGGCTGTTTCCGCCTCACGATTTCTGCGACTTGTGAGAAAAGCTTCGGCTTGGCTGCCACAGCCGCGAGTGAACAGTGACTCCAAGTTATTCCGTCGCATTTCATGCTCACCGCTTTATGGAGTTCCAGAAGCTTTTCATCGTCTGGAAGGGTTGTCTTCGACCCGTAAAGCATAACGTCATCTTCATGAAGGATTACACCCTTGTTTCCACCCCGCAAGTTCACTTCAACATCAGCGAGAATTCTCTCGAGAGGAAACCACCGCAAAGGCCTCAATGTGACGCTGCAGAACTTGCACCCCCGGCAACATCCTCGTCCGATTTCCACGAGTCCATTAATTGAAGGGTTTAAAATATTCGGTATCTCTTCCAAATGAGGTGATTCTTCGACACGGACCTCGTAGTTCCGAGGAAGAGGCTCGTTATTCAACGCTGCTTTGAAGATTCTCCCCACAACCCTCTCACCTTCGCCCTGCACGATACAGTCTATGCCGTGCTTCTCGACAAATCTCGGTCTGTAGGTCAGCTGCCAAACGCCTGGACCGCCAACAATTATTTTCATCCCACGCTTCTTCGCTTTCCTTACTTCGGGAAGTTCAAGTAAATAGCGGAAATACTGTGCTAAAAATGGCTCCTTCTTGAGTATCGATGCGAGAGTGCTCGATGCGGGACCAAGACCAAATGGATCCATGACATGTATTCCAAGCACCTTTGCACTACGAACATGCGATTTGAGACGCTCAGGCATGACTGTCTGCACGTTGAAGCCCTCTTTTGCGAGTTGGGCCTCAACTATCCTCAATCCGTAGGGTGCAGAAACGGGTTCATTGTCTTCTGCACGTATCGGAGGAAAAAATAGTCGACGGAATAGGAAGTCGGGTAGGAAGTTTGGGGGAGCGCAAGTGCCGAAGCCTAGGAATTCATTTCTCCTATAATCACTCATCAGGGTGCTATCGGCGGTGAGCACTATGTCAGTTCCCGTTAGGCCTCCACCTCCAATGCAAATTAATGCTTTAGCTGCAACCTAGTTCTTAACCCTTTACTTTTTGTCTATTAGCTGGGAAAAGTGTATATCTGCGGTTCTGCAATTAGGGTGAAAGACCATTGGAGAGAACCATGTTGAAGAAGATCCTGGAGGTCAGATGGCACGGCAGAGGTGGTCAAGGAGCATGGACTGCGAGTGAACTCTTCGCTAGAGCAGCCATTGCCGAAGGAAAATACATTCAATCTTTCCCAGAGTTTGGCCCCGAAAGAATGGGTGCCCCTGTGACGGCTTTCACAAGAATAAGCACAGAACCTATCAGACTGCATTGTGCAGTATACAACCCAGACATCGTAGCTGTGCTGGATCCTACGTTATTGAAAACTGTGAAAGTCGCTGACGGTTTGAGCGACGAAGGTGGAAACATACTGGTCAACACTAAAGAGAAACCAGAACAGGTTAGAAAGGTTCTGGGCACAGACAAAGGAAAAGTATGGACCGTCCCAGCATCGGATATTTCAATGAGAATCCTAGGAATGTCAATAACAAACACGGCCATGCTTGGAGCCGTGGCGCGCGTAACCGGGATAGTCAGCCTCGACACGATTGAAAGGATGATAAAAGCCCGCTTCAGACCTGACGTTGCAGAGAAAAACTTTGCCGTTGTCAAGGAAGCTTATCAGGAGGTAAAATCCGAATGAGTCAGAAAGACAAGACTTGGAAAGAAATATCACTAGCTGGAGTCTGCTGGAAGAGTAGTCAAACCTATTTGACTGGAGACTGGAAGTCCTTAACTCCGGTGCGAGACACCGAGAAGTGCACAAAATGTCTCATATGTACGATTTACTGTCCAGACGGCGCGATACACTGGGACCCTAAGAAGGGCGACATTGAATTCGACCTCAATTTCTGCAAAGGCTGCGGAATATGTGCTAATGAGTGCCCAACCAAAGCAATCGTAATGAAAGGAGAATAGGAGAAATACGAAAAATGAAAAACGTCGCAAAACAAGAAACGCATGGCCTTAACGGAGACGAAGCAGTCGCGCTAGCCGTGAAACAAGCTGACGTTGACGTTGTTGCAGCCTACCCAATAACTCCTCAGACTATAATCGTTGAGAAATTCAGTGAATACGTGGCCAATGGTGAAGTCCAAACAGAATACATATGCACCGAGTCCGAACACAGCGCAATGGCGGCGTGCCTTGCGGCATCGGCAACCGGCGCCCGAGTCTTCACAGCTTCGGCATCGGCAGGCCTTGCACTGATGCATGAAATGTTGTTTGTGACTTCAGGATGCCGCGCACCAGTCATTATGGCAGTTGCTAACAGAGCGTTGTCAGCACCGCTGAACATTCACGGCGACCACTCCGATACTATTGCTGAACGCGACAGTGGTTGGATACAACTCTATACTGAAAACGCGCAAGAAGTCTACGATTCCGTTCTTCAAGCTTTTAGAATCGGCGAACATCTGGATGTTCAGTTGCCTGTCATGGTTGGTCTGGACGGGTTCACTTTGAGCCATACACTTGAAAACATGTTTGTGCTTCCAGATGGCGTCGTCAAAGACTTCGTCAAGACTCGTCAGTTCCCTGTTGTCCTGACTCACGAAGGCAAAACACTACCCTTCAAGCTTGACCCTGAAAAGCCATTGACCATGGGACCCGTTGCGCTTCCGAACTACTATTTCGAGTTCAAGAGACAACAAGAAGAAGCCATGAAGAATGCCACGAAAGTGATCGGGTTAATCCACGACGAATATTCTCAGTTGACCGGACGAAGCTACGGCGATGGTCTGATTGAAAACTACAGACTTGACGACGCAGAGATCGCTGTGGTCTGCCTCGGCTCGACTGCAGGAACCGTCAAAGTTGTTGTTGACGACTTAAGGGAAAAAGGCATTAAAGCTGGGCTTCTACGAATTCGCAGTTACAGACCGTTCCCGGCGGAAAAAATCGCAAGAGCACTAGGAAACGTGAAAGCAGCCGCAGTAATGGACAGAAGCATGAGCTTCGGAGGCGTAGGAGGAGCACTTTTCCACGAAGTTCGTCACGCACTTTACGATTCAACGAACCGACCCAGCCTAGTAGATTACATATACGGACTGGGAGGAAGAGACACAAGCCCAACACAGATCCGCCAAGTCTTCGAAGACCTGCAAAAAAGCTTGCAGACCAAACGCGTGGAACCCTTGGTCCGTTATCTCGGGTTGAGGGAGTGAAAGGAGGAAGAATGATGGAAATATCTGAAGGAAAATTCACGGCAAAAGGCATCGCAGAAAAACCCGACCTGTTCCTTTCCGGACACAGGGCATGCGCAGGATGCGCCCCAGCAACAGTGCTGAGACTAATCATGAAAGCCACGAGGGGACCCACAATAGTAACCAACGCGACGGGATGCATGGAAGTGTCTTCTACCATTTACCCGTACACCTCTTGGGCTACGCCCTGGTTGCATACTGCCTTTGAAACAGCAGGCTCAAATGCTTCTGGAATCGAAGCAGCATTGAAAATACTGAGAAAGAAGGGAAGAATCAAGGACCAACAGGTTGATGTCGTCGCGTTCGCGGGAGACGGTGGCACTTACGACATAGGCATACAAGCTCTCTCCGGAGCAGTTGAAAGAGGACATGACTTCCTGTTCGTGCTTTATGACAATGAAGCTTACATGAACACTGGCATTCAGAGAAGCGGAGGCACACCTTACGGAGCATCCACGACCACTTCTCAGGCAGGCTCCTCGGTGCCCGGAAAGCTGGAGCAAAAGAAACCTATAGCTGACATCATGGTAGCACACGACATGCCTTACGTTGCCACAGCTTCGCCCTACTACTGGAAGGACCTGATAACGAAGGCCAGAAAAGGCATCGAAGTCAACGGTCCAGCGTTTCTCCACGTATTTGCACCATGCCCAAGAGGATGGCGGAGCGAATCTTCAAAGTCGATAGAACTCTCGAAGCTCGCTGTAGAAACATGCATCTTCCCATTATGGGAAGCGACAAATGGAGAATACCAACTTTCGATTCCGAGCAAAGTGACAGCGTTGGCTCCTCAGAAAAAGAAGCCAGTAAAGGAGTACCTGCAAGTTCAGGGACGATTCAGGCATCTGTTCACGCCGAAGAACGAGAAAATGCTCGAAGAAATCCAGCGCCGAACGGACGAAAAATGGAATAGACTCCTGAAGAAATGCAATGTGACAGTGCCAGCGCAAGCTAAATAAAACCCTTTTCTTCATTGCCTTATTCCGTTGAATGATGAGAACCCCAGAGAGTAATTTGAAAGTAGTTTCTGTATACGAGGGTTATGAACAAGCGTTCTGGAACCATGTCAATCTTGACCCCATGGATTACTTTTTTTTCATACTTGACCTGATCCAGCATCCTGAAAACACAAAGGTCTTGTTGGCAATTGAAGGAGAAAGGATTCAAGGATTGATGTTGGTTTACTCGGACCTTATCGTGCAACTGCGAGGGATGCACGGAGCCGTGGAGAAATTGCTTGATCACGTCAATCTGGAGAAGATTAACCTCCAAGCTCCACTGGACTGCGAAGACCTCGTCACAAGAAGGTACAATCCACAGATAAGACACGAGCTAGTTCTCATGACCTTAAAGAAAGGTGATGAAAAACTTCAGATCAAGGAGAAGCCTGTCAGACTTGGACCTGAAGACGCGTTGGAAGTCGCGAAGCTGATGAAAGAGGCAGACCCTGAATGGTGGGGCGAAATTACTCCTGAGGATAGAAAACAGTCGCTGGAGGAAACATTCTGGGTCGGATTGAAGCATAATAGAAGAATCGTTTCCGTCGGCAATGCTCGTTTCAACGATCTTGGAAGTAACATTGGCGTCATCGCAACTAGTGAGCGCTACAGGAACATGGGCTATGCGACTTCGATAGTATCCACCTTGGTAGAGGAGATTTTGAAAAGATCTCCATCCGCGCTGATCCATGTGCTGAGCGAAAACGCTCCTGCAATACGAGTTTACTCAAAGGTGGGCTACAGACCGTACAAGCGGTATCTTTTGGTGAGAGCAGAAAGAATCAAGACGTGATGGCACGTATCCCGTTGGAGTTTTCATGCAGCTTTCTTGAGATATTTCTCTATTTCGCGTTCAGCGTTGTCTGCCCTGATGAAAATCGGCACGTTTTCCATGCCAGTCGCTATGTAACTTGAAAGCAGCCATTCTCCAGGAGCAAACTCGAGAGTCTTTTCAAGTATGTTTTTGTCAATCATGAACGTGTCACTGACGAGTTGACGGTCGTATGGACGCGGCAGTGTCCCGACGAAGTATGTGTGTATCTGCTGAAGAGCATTCGTGTTTAGGTAGGCAATGCGCTGCGTTGCGATGCATACGCCTAATCCGTATTTCCTGCCTTGTCTGAGCAACGTTTCCACGTGGGCCGAGCACTTTGCCTCTATTCCAGATCCGTTGCTTGGAATGAATTCCTGTGCTTCATCGAAAACGAGCAAGATGTAGGGCTTTACAGTGAACTTGCGTTTTCTGTGCGCCAACAGGTCTTGTGTCAAGTTGATCGCTAGGTCTTTGATGGTGTACGGGTCGGAAATCGATAGGCAAATCAGTTTTGTTGTTTTGTCTTCGAGAAGCTCCCGAATCTGCTCTGCCGTCAACCCATTTCCGGATTTTGTCTCTCGTTCACGATTTTTCTTAAGCGTGTCTATAACCTGGCTTCTCGTTGTTGCCCAACCGAAGAGCCCGCTTTTGTCATGCACCTTGAACTGCTCAACTGCTTCGCAGGCGATTTCGTGTATGTAGTTGACGAAATCCTCGGTCACTTCTTCGTTTTCACCTAGACCGTGTTCTTCCATGTAATCGCGTATCGCGTCGTGAATCCGGTCGATGGCGTTCATGTAGTGAGGTTTGTCGGCTGAACCGCCTCGCTGGGCGTCAAGTTCTTCAAGGAATTGAACGTATGTCGGTATGAGCTGTTTCGGTTTGATGTAGTATGCTAGTTTGTTTTGGTGCATTATGGCATTGAGTCCGACTTTGGTCCGTTCATCGTTTTCGTATTCCCTCGGTTTGACTGCTGAATCGAACAGTTGCTGTGCGGAGTCGATTCTGTTTTCAAGAATGATCTTCGTCTGAACGGTGGGATCAGACAGCACGTCTAGGAGGAGGAACATGTATTCGCAGCTTATGTCGAAGACCACGATTTTTGTGTTGTCAGCGTGCAGCAAGAGTCTTCGCAGTGTGTTTGACATCAGGTTGCTCTTGCCGCCGCCTGTGAACGCGAACACGCCAAAGTGGTAACGGACGAGTTTCTCAAAGTCGACGTAGATCGGGATTGGTGTGTTGCTGGCTTCAAACATCTTGATTAATCCCAGTCTAGGATCGGCTTTTGCATCCTCAACGGTCTTTGTTGTATCGGCTCCGAGTTTTTCGGCGATCTTCTGGTTGTAGATGCGGTTTATCATTTTGCTGTTTAGCACAAAGGATGGGCAGCCGACGATCGGGTAAGAGAAGCCTTTAACAAACTTGAAGTTGCAGTCTCCGTCTAGAATCAGGTCATAGTTTATCGGTATCGCGTCGATCTGGATCATCATTGTCGTTCTGTCATCGGTCTGCCAATCCTCCTCGGATTGCTCGATGATTTCAAACTGCATGGGATAGTAGCCATGGTCGGATAAGCCTCGCAAGCCGAAGTGTTCAGGCCAGACTCTGCTGATCTCCATAAGTGTGTATCTCTCTGAGTTCTTCTCAGTTTGCTTGAAATTCTTGACTGCCAGCAGCATGCCTTCTTCCAATAGTGCCATCAAATCTTTCTGATACTCGACTTTTATGCGGCATTGGTATCGTGCGCCTGTTCCCGCTAGGTTTGTTTCCCCGGTTGTCGCGAAGAATCTGGGGATTACGGCGGCGAGTCGTGCGTTAAACCGGTTGTCGAAGTTTGTGAAGCATGCGTCGTTGAAACTATTCTCTTCTTGCGGCTTCAACAGAAGCTCTCCTTTCTCTGAACGTGCTCATGTAGAATATGAACTTTCTTAATTTATGATTATTCAGTATCCAATCAGCCGTCGTGTCCACGACAAGTCTGAACTGGCTGTAGTTCCATTTTGCGATTTTATCTGCAATGAACAACGGTTTGTTGTGTCCAAAGGCTTCAGGTATGCTTGTGGGCGCCATTGCTGTCAACATCGTCATGGTCATTTCCTGAAGGCTGTTGGGGACATTTTTGTTCTTGAAAAGGATGACCTGCAGAGGCTCTTTTGCACCGCCGAATTCGTTCCAGAAATCCATGGTATTTTCTGTGTTGCAGTCGTATTCTGGATAGACAAGGCGGTCGATCAGCAAGACGTTGCTGCGTAGGATGGGGTCGGACTTGGCTTGGCTTAGTTGTATGTATGTTTTGACGAAGGTTTTTTCGAGTCCAATTCGATTTTTGATGGCGCCTGAAACGTAACCCGTGCGAGTCTGGGCATCGGAGATCATTGTTCTGAAGGCTGAATCGTACTCTATCAGGCTCCAAGGTGGCTTGATCTTCTCAGGGTTGAGTATGCTTGTTGACTGGAGTATCATTCGGTCGGTGTTTGGTAGCCTGTCAAAAGCTACTCTTGAAATGGGTTTCTCCAGTAGACCTTCGTTATGCATTATTGGAATCAGTTGTCTTTTGAAGTCTCTTGCCGCTGTGTCTTTTGTCATTCCTATGAGCAGTACGTGTCTTTTCCAGCATTCCTCCATGAGCATTTGCAGTGTGAACAGTGTGAGAAAGGCTATGTCGACTGTGGTGAGCCATTGTTCCTTTCCGTCCTTGGAGATCTTCATGACGCTGGAGGTTTTGACGGTTGGGGTGTTCGTGAAGAAGAATCGCTCGCCGAGTGATGTGACAAGTCTTTTTACGCGTTCGAGTACGTTGCGATATCTCGGGTTCAGACGGAGTTCTTCGTTTTGTTGAGTGAGAATCTGTGCGTTGAGGGAACGTTTGATTTGGCGGCCTGCGCGTTTGGTTCTTTTTTCGTCGGTGATGCCTAGCTCTGAAAGGACTCTTTTTTCAGTTAAGGGTCCTTTCTTTTTTAGCAGTTGAATGATTGCGTGTCCAAGGTAGTCGCCGCGGGGGGGCGGCAGGCCTAGCCCTTCGTTGCAGACGCATTGTCTTGCTATCGTGAAGTCGTTGATGTCGAACGGTTCGTCGTCACCGACGTTGTAACCGATCAGGCTGCTTCGTGTTTTCCACAGTTCACGTTTGGCTGTGTCGTAGATGAGGCTTGCTCGCTCGATGGAGAGGCTTCGGTCTAAGAGCATTATCTGGGTTTTTTGGTTTGGGTCTGTGACGAGTCTGTAGGCTAGGTAGTATTCGGCGAAGGTCATTATCCAGTTTGAGATGGTTGCGTTGTTGATTATTGACTGGTCGGTTAGGGGTTTGTTCGGGTTGATTTCTCCGGTTTCGTCTGTTTCGAAGAATGTTTGGTCGATTTCGGGGATTTCGTTGACGTATATCGGGACGACGCTTGATATTCCGGCGGCTTGTGAGAGAGTTTTTTGGTCGTATTTGATGTGGGGTTTGTTTTGGGGGTGGAAGGTTATTGTGCCGGTTGATGCGTATGCGCCTCCGAAGAATATGACTAGGTCGAAGAGTGGGCGGGAGTACATTGTGCCGTCGACGCCTGCGAACCGGACGGTTGGGGTGCCGAAGAATTCTTTTGCGGTTTCGTATGCTTTTTCACGGTTGAACTGTGTTCTTATGAATGGTGCGAGCAGGTCGTCGTAGAGGTTTTTGAGGGATGAGAAGCGTTGTTCGTAGTCTGAGACTTGGGAGGTGGCGCCGAGTTTTAGGACGTCGCTGGTTCGTCTGATTGTGCTGCTGAGTGTTGACATGCTGCGCTGATCCTCTTTTTTGATTGAAGCAATCATTCTTCATGGGTAAAAAGCGTTGTTTACTGTTATGTTTTCATGTTTCAGGTTGTGGTTTGCGGGTTTGCTTTAAATTTGTGATGATTGGGACGGCAAGGTTTTAAGTTTGGTTTGATTACAAAAATGCTACAAACGGTGTCTGTTATGGTTGATGGTAGGGTTAGGAAGCTTGCGAAGTTGTTTGTGAGTTACAGTGTTCATGTTCAGCCGAAAGAGAACGTGATTATACAGGGTAGTTATTTGGCGCGTCCGTTGGTTAATGAGCTTTATAGGGAGTGTTTGTTGGCGGATGCTTATCCTCAGGTTTTGCCGAACCTTGATTTTCAGTACACGTTCTACCAGACTGCGAAGGAGCATCAGTTGCAGTATGTTTCTCCTTTTGAGAAGTTTCTTGTTGAGAACATGGATGTTTCGATTGGGATTTTCTGTGACCCTAACCCTAAGGGTTTGACGAGTGTGGACCCTGAGAAGATGCGGGTTCGTCAGGCTTCTCGGAGTGGGCTTGCTGAGACGTTGTTCAGGCGTGAGGCTGAGGGGAAGTATAGGTGGGGTGGGCTTCCGTACCCGGTTGATGCTATGGCTCAGGAGGCGGAGATGGCGTTGCCTGAGTACGAGGATTTTGTTTATAGCAGTTGTCTTGTTGACAGGGAAGACCCCGTGGCCGAGTGGAGGAAGGTTCGTGTGGAGCAGCAGAAGGTTTGTGATTTCCTGAACAAAGTCAGTAAGATTCGTGTTGTCGGTGAGGATACTGATTTGTCTTACAGTGTCAAAGGTCGGAAGTGGATCAATTGTTGTGGGGAGAAGAATATGCCGGACGGTGAGGTTTTTACGGCGCCGGTTGAGGATTCGGTGAACGGTTCGATTCGGTTTACGTTTCCAGGGTTGTTCTATGGGAAGGAGATTGAGGACATTAGGCTTTCTTTTAAGGATGGTCGGGTGGTGAAGGCGTCGGCGGCGAAGGGTGATGAGTTGTTGCAGCAGTTGTTGAAGATTGACGGTGCGGACAGGCTGGGTGAGGCTGCGATTGGGATGAATTATGGGATTTCAAGGTTTACGAAGCACATGTTGTTTGATGAGAAAATGGGCGGGACAGTTCATATGGCCTTGGGGCTTAACCCGATTCCTGACACGGGCGGTGTGAACAAGTCGGCTTTGCATTGGGATATTTTGAAGGACATGAAGAAGGGCGGGGAGATTTATGCTGATGACAAGTTGTTCTGCAAAAATGGAAAGTTTCTTGACTTTTAATGTCTGAATGACAGTTTGGAGAGCCCTCCCCCTAGGGCTTGTTTGGTAACGTTTTTGGTAATGATGCGTGGTAACAATGCCTTTGGCGGCCGATTAGCGCGCGCTAATACGTCTGCACCTACAAAGTTCTCATGATCTTCAGAAGGCGCAAGTAGCGTGCGGGATCGTCGCTACCTTCTTAAGGCAATAGAACCCACAACGAATGCTGTAGTAGCTTTTTTACAGGAGCGGCGGTGTTTTGACGAACGTCACAAAAATGAGTAGGGCAGTAAAGGCGATTAATGAAATGCCGCTGGAAAGATTCGGAGACAAACCCTTAGAGCAATACATTGAGCTTAAGGTGGGCTACCTGGAAAACAATGAACCACGTTACGTTGTAAAGATAAATGATCCAGTTACGGCTGAAACTATTGTAGAATGTAGAGGTTTGGACAAGACTTCAGTTGAAGCATTCGAAAAAATAGGCGAAGAAACAAGGTGCCTATGCTGTAACCAAAAGAACTCAGTACTCAACGCCCGATGCAGTTATTGTGGGGGTCCCTTATAGCAATAGGATTTTACATATCCTGCGATCTCCCAACTAAATTAGATAGTGATCGACGAGCGCGCTTTTCCAACTGTAACTGCAAGCCCACGCACTTGGGGAACGATGAGACGAAGAACTGATAGGGCAGAAGCAAGAAATGTCAATGTGAGCGAAAGGTTCATGAAGATAAAATTCTTGGGTGCAACGCGTCAAGTGACTGGATCGAGCTATTTTCTGGATGCTGGCGGATTGAAGATCCTTGTCGATTGCGGATTGTTTCAGGAACGGGACTATTCCAACAGAAACTGGCAGGCCTTCCCCATTCCTCCAAGCCAGATCAAGTATCTGCTCCTCACCCACGTTCACATAGACCACTCTGGGCTTATTCCCAAGCTTGTCAAGGAAGGGTTTGCCGGAGACATCCTGCTGACCCCTGCATCTAAAGAATTGTTTCCGATAGTGATTCTGGATAGCGCCAGAATGCAGGAAGAAGACGCTGCCTTCAAGAAAAAGCGCCATGACAAGGAAGACCAGAAGGGACCACACCCCGAAATCCCTCTGTACACGGTTCAAGATGCGGAGAAATGCTTTCCCCTCCTGAAGGCGGTTCCCTATGAAGAATGTCATCCGCTGAATGACCGAGTCAAGGTTTGTTTCCACGACGCCGGGCACATCCTTGGTTCGGCCATGATTGAGATCATTGTCCAAGAAGAGAATGAGTCGAAGAACATAATCTTCTCAGGCGATATCGGCCAGTGGGACACGCCTCTTCTCAGCAATCCTTCTGTTTTTGCTCGAGCGGATTACGTGGTCATGGAGTCGACCTACGCGAATCGTAACCACGACAATCCCCAGGATGCTGATGACAAACTCTCCAAGGTCGTAAACAACACGGTAAGGGCTGGCGGGAACGTTCTCATCCCCACCTTTGCCATTGAACGCGCTCAAGAGCTGTTGTATCACTTCAACCGCTTGGCGCGTGCCGGAAGGATCCCTTATGTTGTAACGTTTCTCGATAGTCCGATGGCTGTCGAAATTACGAAGGTTTTCGAAAGATGCAAAAAGTATTTGGACAAGCAGACAATGGAGCTCTTCAAGGATGGTCAATCCCCCTTTGACTTTCCAGGGTTGAAGCTCGTCGAATCTGTTGAAGCGTCCAAGGCAATCAACCTGATCAAAGGATCAGCCATCATCATGGCGGGTTCTGGGATGATTACAGGGGGACGAATTAAGCATCATCTAGTCAGAGAGATAACTCGTCCGGAATCCACGCTTCTTTTTGTGGGGTACCAGGCAGTAGGGACTCTTGGACGGCAGATCTTGGACGGTGTTTCTCCAGTCAGAATCCTCGGACAGTCTTATGAGGTGCGGATGAAGATCGAGGAGACTGATGCCTTTTCCGCCCACGCCGGCATGAACGACCTGCAACTCTGGCTCAACAACTTCAAATCTCCGCCGAAGCATGTTTTCTTGGTCCATGGTGAAGAGGAATCAATCTTGAGTCTGGAGAACTATCTCAATTCTAAGGGCGGATGGGAAGTCAGCGCACCAATGTACATGGAAGAATATACCCTCTGACTTGCACAAGCCTAGGCGCCACCTCCATTTATCTGGGGGGTGCTAATTTCCGATTGTCTTTAACGCAATCGAATGACCGTCATGTGACGTTAGAAGCCTTATCCCATTGGTCAACACCATTCAGAATGTGACATCGCGAAAAAGGGAGGCAGATGGAACAAATGTCAGAAATGACCGCCTACTGCGGGCTTCACTGCGACGAGTGTAAAGCGTTCAAAGCGACTCAAACAAAAGACCTTGTATGGAAAAAACAGATCGCCAAACACTGGTCGGACCAGGGCGAAATCAAGTTCAAACCGGAAGACGTTGACTGCCACGGATGCAAATCTGACACGATTTCCGGTTTCTGCCGAAAACTGTGCGAGATAAGACCGTGCGCGCGAGAAAAGAAAGTGAAAACCTGTGCCCACTGCAAAGAGTATCCATGCAACAAGCTGAAAGAATATTTGTCAGTGGACCCCGTTGCCACGAAAAACCTTGAAGATATTCAGAGAACGCTGAAGGTATGACTGCGCACGAGCGCGCTTGGCAGCGGAAGTATTACTTGGTCGAAGTGGATTGGCCCTGGAATCCATATTGCATAAAGAGTTTTTCGAGCACTTCGCTTTTCTCGAGGATGTCATTCTTGGTGAGTCTTATTCCATCTATTACTTGGGTTAGTTCTTGATACAGTTTAGGCATGGTAAGAATCTGTGAACACTGCTCTCTGAGCCATTTGATGTAATCGATTGGGTATTTTCGCTGTTTTATGAAGAGGTGTTGAAGGAAGATTCTTTGCGCTTCCAGCAGAGCATCGAAGGCTGCAAAAAACTCTCCTCGTTTCGCCAGCCACTTGGTCTTCCATATTTTGTAACCGAATTCCTCCGCAGTCCCCTTCAAACGAATTTTCCTTAACGTATCATCGTAGAATGGCAGGTATTTCTGTTTCAATAGCCGAAACCGTTTCCCCTTCTGGTAGAGTAGAATCGAATAGACAAAGAGATTACCAATCGTAGTCTCAATGTTGTCTCGCGTTATGTCGAAGGAATTCTCGTGCTCATAGTTGAAATTTCCGTCTGTGAAGCCCACGTCGATTCTAACGTCTCCAAACTCCACTCCGCCCTCAACGTCGCCCTCGCAATAGGCGAGTTGCCCACCTAGGCGAGAATAAGCTTTGATTCTGGAGTTGATTGTTGAAGCTAAAGACTTGAGATGTTTTGTGGGTAGGAACACGAAAACGTCGATGCAGGAGCCTTTTACAGCTTTTCCTCTCGCCAAAGAACCAGTTAGAACTATTGCGAAGACGCTTGGATTCTCTTTGAAGTAGTCAACGAATTTCGTTAACGTTTCTTCATAATTCTGATGAGGAAAGCTGATTTTCCGAATCTCCACGATTCCAACCTCCCCAGACCGTATGGCTCAAGACTAATAAGAATTCCCAAACAAAGCGTCATCACAGGCTCGCGGGATTCAGTGTTGGGGGAGCGCGAGCTAACTTTCGAGGTTTTTGAGATAACTCTTGAGATAGCTGCTATCGAGTGTGTCCTTGGGCGTTTGGTTTCTCCAAGCGTCTGGATTTTGGAACTTGACCTGTGGTGCATTGTCTCGGGTAAGTAAAAGTTCGTATAGTCTGGAAAACCTTTTTGACGAAGAACGGTTTCTGGTGCCAGACGATTTCATTACCGTAGCCGCCTACCGTACAGTGTCGCATATCGTAATAAAGCGCTTATTTCATCAAGTGATACATTCCCAAACTTGATACACGACCTTTCGCCAACGCGCGCGCTGGCCAGTCAAATATTGCAGAAAATTCATACATCTGGTATATCTGGTTTCGGAAGATGCCTTATATGCAATGGTGACATGTTTACTGGAAGGGCGCGTGAACATGGAAGAAACAGGAATAAGAGATCTTGATGAACAGGCTCGGGAACGTTTCCACAAAACAGGCCTTATTTGTTACGACAGATGGAGAAGAAGTAATCTTCTTGAGGTAACAGTTGAGACCATGCCGAAAAGCGCACGCCCTCAACCGTGAACATAAATGTTATAGAAAGAAGTATAGAAAATTGGGCTCTTAACGAGCCCTGCGATGTTTCTGCGTGAACCCTTTTATGGCGACGCTCACGGCGCTGCTAGCGCGCGCTAAGGCATGTTCGCTATTGTAGCGTTGCCATTTAGAGGCTGTTCAATAGGCTTTCAAACCCTACTCCACACAAAATCCATTTAAACGCGTGGGCGTGATATGATATTGGTGCAGTGTTTTGTCCTCTAGAGCTGCTTTGCTCGCTTATGATTTTCTTAGACGACGCAAAAAGCAAATTGAAGAGTACAGAAAGAAGAACAGAGAATTGAAGAGAAGAATGAGGAAGAAGATCAACAGACCACTGCACTAGAATTTAGTCATGTTTGCTTCAGAAGGAAAAGGCAGGGCGCGTTTTATGTCGAGGGACCAGAGGCGCGCGCTACCGTCACATTAGTTTGAAGAAGGCCGAAATCCGATTTATGTTTTGAGCCTCAAGCGCAGAACAAGTTATCCCGATTTTTGATTGGACGCGGTCCCGGCTCCTTTACTCGAATGAGTATCAACGTCGCCAACACAAAGATCGGCGTCGAGGCGATAAAAGGAGACAGCGGACCAAGAGTCTGGAATAGGTAACCTCCCACTATTTGCGCTGGAACAGCTGTGATGAGCGAGAACACGCTGAACATGGCCATTATTCTCCCACGCATCTCTTGCGGCGAAAAATTCGCTTGAAGCGCCGTAAGCGATGGGCCTAGTAATGCACCGCTCGCGCCGCCTATTGCAGTCCATGTTACGAAGTCGTCTGTTCCTTTGGCCCTCACGAATATGAGTTGGTTCACGGGAATTGAGACTGAAGCGTAAACCGCACTTTTCCTTAACCCCACTCTTTCGATTATTCTGGCTGCAGGCAGCAGGAGCAAGACGCTGATCAGTCCCGCAACATTCGTCAGAAGACCATAGAATTCTGGGCGGAGATTTGCTACGTTAACCAAATAGATCGCGGTGTAGGGCACCGTCATGGCCGTTCCGACACTGGTCAAGACGGCGTAGATCAGAAGTTTCTTCGCTCCGTCCGTGGCGTTCCGCAAAACAAACAAGTTGTCCGTGAAAAAGTCTGAAACAAGACGCCGAATTCGTTTTTTCTCCTTCCATCTGACTCCAATATAGGTTTCTTTGAGCGCTAGAGCCCTATATGATACTCCGATGATGCCTAGGAGTCCGCTGAAGAAAAATGCAATGCGCAGTCCTTCGAGCGTTCCGAAATTTTGTATCAGTGTTCCTCCGACGTACGGAAGGAAAATGGAGGGCAGCGAAGTAACGAGTGTGAAGGAAACCAAACCTCGTGCCCTGAGCGCTGGCTCCATCGAATCAGTCAATGTGGCATTGAGCGCGGGACCGTAAATGCCCGAAATTGCTCCGATCACGATAGGAATCATCAAGAGGGCTGGCTGGGATATGAAAATGAAGACAAAGGCCGAGCCGGCGCTGAGAAAACTGAAGATGACGATGACTTTTCTTCTTCCCCAAGCGTCTGCAACGTATCCGCCTACCAGTTGCATCAAGGCTGTGACGGCCGAGTTGACGGCTAAGAGGAAGCCGATGAACACCGAGTTTGCTCCTAAACTTGAAAAATAGACTGACTGGTACGGGTTGATCATAGCCCCTCCTATATTCCAGACAGTGGCGCTTAGGGCAAGTACCCACGTGTTGCCTGGGAGATAGAATCTTCCTCGCCAATTTTTCAGGATCTTTCTTGATTCGCTGGAACCAGTCAATGAAATGGGCCTCTGAGCTTACGGTACAAGGAGAGCATATAAAAAGTTGATGAAGCGTGCGCTGTGGCTGTTATCGTGGAAAAGGGGATGGATGACGTGTTTGAGCGGGTTTTAGGTTGGGGTGTTCGGTCTATGATTCTAGGTTGGTGTCTGTTGTCTTAACCGTTACCGTTCAGCGATTAGCAGCCTACCCCCCTTCCCCCTAGGTTTTTTTCGTGCACGGTATTGTATGCGGGGTTTCTATGGGGGTTTGAGCTGGTTCTGCCTGCGATTTTTCAGTGGAATGTATGTTGGGTGCGAGCTATTTCTGATGCTTCTTGTCTCCGAGCCTAGCGCGCGCGAGGTGTTAGGGGCGTGGTTCAGAAGGCAGGGCTGGCTGTTGTCCGATGCGGTTTAATCTTAACTTCAGGTTCGGATTCTGAAGACGTAATGCTTTTGTGGTTTCCGCAGGCATGTATGTTTGGGTTGAGCGTATGCCAGACGGCTTTGGCGATCGTGTGTGGCTCATTCGTTCAGTGTTGGCTCTGTACCTCGTTAGTTCCCTTTTTGCGGCCTACATGCTGTATCAGCTCAGCGGTGTCGTTCATGGAACGTTGTACAATTACGGTCTACAATTCAGCAATGGTTGGGCTGTACCGTACTGGAGTCTGGAGCGGCTGCTTTATGTGTACCTTTTTGTTCCGTTCTTCATTGGCAGTTTTGCCTTGATTTTCGACCTGTGGAAAAGCCGCTTGGAAAGAGCTCCAACGGTGAGGCGTATGGAAAACAACGTTGCCGACGGCATAGGTGGCCCGGTTGTAACTGTCGGCAAGAACAATTCGATGATGATTAATTGTCCGAACTGCAATCGGGTTTTTGGCAGGCCTATGAACATGCTTGATTTCAGTTCGGGCAAAACTCGACTAGTTAACGTGTGTCCTTATTGCAACCAAGTTTTAGGGGAAGCGGAGCACGACAACGTGAAGGTTAGAGTCCTTGAGCCTGACGAAGAAGAGGTTCTCGAGAGAAGATAGACGTGCCTGGATATGAGGAATGGTGGATTAACCCGTGAAGCTTCAGTTTCGTCTTAAAAACGGAGAAAAGCACCAGTTCACGCTTCCAGAGGACGCTGAAATTCACAGAGCAATAGTTTGGGTTCCGAAAAGCAGCGATGACAAAAAGAAAGAAGCTGCGAATTACATTATCATACCCGACGACGTCGAAACCGTCGAAGTTGTCGATGAAAACTGAACAAGGGCACGCGCGTTCCATGTTCATACTCACTTTTCTGATTGTTGGAATCTTGATTATTGTTGACGAATGCTTGGCTTATTCTCCAATGAATCACCGGGTACGCTCATGCTGCACGTCTTTCTCAAACCGGGCAGAGATCCTTGAGCGCAGGCTTGGTTGAAATCATGTGATTCGTTCTTTGGGCGGCGCGCGCCTATTGTTTTCTGCGTTTAAGGGGTGGAATATTCCGAGTCTTGTGAAGAATGCTGCATCTCCAACAGCACTGCCCATCAAGTTATAAGGAATCACAAGGAATCCCGCAGTAGCCTCTGCGTCGTTGTCCTCGCTGGCGGTCTAAACTGGATTGGACTTGTTAAAGATGGAAAGGGGCAGACTTGCAGTATTCGATGTTGAAGGTGTGCTAATTCCTAAAAGGCGCTATCTGCTCTTTGAGGTAGGTAGGAAACTTGGCTTTTCCAAGTTTGTGCGAATAGTTTTGTTCGGAGTGTTCTACGAGCTGGATCTGATCTCACTGAAATCCGCGATGAAGCATGTGTTCAGGGTTTTCAAAGGTTTCCCAGCCGATGAGCTTCTTGAGATTTTCAGGCAGGTTCCGTTGTTGCCTGGTGTGAGAGAGGTTTTTGAAAAGCTGAGCAGCACAGGTTGGAAGACCGCGTTGATAAGCTCTGGGTTGCCAACTCTCGTCGTTCGGGATTTGGCGTCAACGCTTGGCGCTGATTATGCTTTCGGTTTTGAGTTGGAGACAAAAGACGCCGTTGTGACAGGAGAAATATGGGGAGACAGTATTGAACATGATGGAAAGCTTGCGATTCTGAGAAGGATCTTGGATACCCAGGGATTGACGCCAAAAGACTGCATTGTGGTTGCGGACGACCGTAATAACGCTTCAATAATGCTTCCTAAAATGCTTAAGATAGGCTATAACCCTGATTTCATGATCCGTATGAAAGCGGACTATGTAGTGACTGGATATTCACTCGAAATTCTTTCAATAATTCAGGGCCAACCAAAAAGCCGAAGATTGCCATCTAAGAATGATGTTCTCCGAGAGGTCATTCACGCGTCCGGCGTCGCAATACCTGTTCTTTCGAGCCTTATAGGTATCTACATCATCGCTAGCTTCATTCTGTTTGTAACCGCCTTCTACGTTATCTCCGAGTTGATGATCATGGAGAAAGGGAGCTTGCCAGTAATCTCGTCAATAACTCGCTATGCCACAACACCAGAAGAACTCTATGAATTCCGCGCCGCGCCCATATTCTTTGCTTTCGGAATACTGCTTGCTCTGCTCCTCTTTCCAAGTCCTGCAAGCAACGCTGCCATTGTGATATTCGCAGTGGGAGACAGCACGGCTTCAATCTTCGGAAAAATGTTTGGAAGGAGAACACTCTGGTTTAACAAAGGAAAAACTCTGGAGGGTTCACTCATTGGTTTCGTTTTCGCCTTCTCGGCCGCCGCATTCTTCGTGAACCCGTTCATGGCAGCAGCAGGGGCAGCCGTAGCCATGTTGATTGAAAGTCTGCCACTGCCGATAAACGATAACCTGGTTCTCCCAATAGTCACAGGAGCTTTGCTGACTTTCATCCGTTAACGCGCAATCTTGAGCCCGCGCGCTAAGAAACAGGATCCTTTACCGAACGCCAATGAAAAACTTTGTAAATCACAAATGAATACTACAACCCGCATATTGAAGAATGAGTATAGATAGAACGGAGGAGACTAAACGAAAAGCGAAGAATTCTGTAAACTACTGAAGAACAATGGTTTCAACTTCTTCTCAGGCGTCCCTTGCTCATACCTCGGTTCCATCATCAAATTCCTTTCCAAACGCAAAGACTACCTGTACATTCCGGCAACCAGAGAAGACGAAGCTCTGGGCATCGCTGCAGGCGCCTACATAGGAGGAAAAAAACCCGTCGTGCTAATGCAGAACTCTGGCTTAGGCAACTCAATAGACGCCCTGACCTCACTTATTCTCCTCTACAAGATTCCGATACTCCTAATCATCTCTTGGCGAGGAAGCGAAAAAAACGATTTTCCAGAACACTCACTTATGGGCAAATACATGATGAACTTTCTCAAAACGATGCATATCCCCGCGACAATTCTCTCCATAGATGAAATACCTGAACAGATAGGCACCGCTGACCGAACGATGAAGAAACTCGAAACACCTGTTGCCCTGATCCTGAAAAAGGGAGTGATAGAATGAAGCGGAAGCGGCACCAAGCTATCAAAACCATCATAGATTGCTACAAGAAAGCCTACTTCATCGGCTGCAACGGTCTCATAACAAGAGAACTCCACGCCATCAAAGACGGATCCCACAACTTCTACGTCTTGGGATCTATGGGTTTACCGCCGGCCATCGGACTCGGGATAGCCATCACAAGACCGGACAAAAGAATCGTTGTCATCATAGGCGATGGAAACCAGCTCATGTCCCTCGGAACATTGACAACAATCGGCATGACGGCCCCCAAAAACCTTGTTGAGATTGTTCTGGACAATGAATGCTACGAAACAACTGGAGGGCAAGAAAACTCCAGCTCAACGACCAAATTCAGCGAAATCGCAAAGAGCTCAGGATTCAAACACAGCGAGTACGCTGATACCTTAAGCAGACTGACTTCCCTGCTAGAAGAGTCCACAGAAGCCGAAGGCCCCATTCTCATACACGCAAAAATCGACAAAGAATCAACCTGCCCCTCTAGAGCCGACATCGATCCCTACAAAATGAAGAATCGATTCATGAAATCCCTGATGACAGACCCGTAGAGCTGACAAACAGCGCGCGCTTTTGGTTACGAGTGAAAAGGTTTGTGTTTTTGTGTTTGTGGTTGAACAGAAGATAAAAGCCATTTGCGTTTATGATTGAACAGATGTGATCAGGGCTTGTCATGCGCCTGTGACGATGGTGTCGAAACTGAAACCCGTGATTCCGCTAATGCTTGCAGGGACCGACAGACTAAGAGTGGCTGCCGCGACCGTTTGAGGCTCTATGATCTGTCCTTCTCGGTCCCAAGTTAATGTTATAAGTTCAGATGCATCTGCTGGATTCCAATTGCAAGTTGTTAAGTTTAGCTTGACCGCTGAGTCTCCCTCGTTTCGAACATAGAGAGTAACGCTGCTTGAAGCTCCTGGAGAAAACGGTCCCCAATCAACGGCAACCGTCTTATTGGCACACGCACTATCCCAGTACAAGACAAGGTCAACTGCCTCCAATTTTCCCTGATTCGAAGCGCCTTTTCTGTTAGCCTCGACAACAACCCAGTTTGCCGTAAGCATCAGAACCGCTGTAGCCAACGTTGCTACTGGAAGGAGCCTATTCCTGTGCTGAACTGCCAAATGAATTCGCCATCAATATCGGTTATAGTGAGTTTTAATAAGCATTATTTCTTGAACGTAACACAAGAACGCGCGCTCTGAGTCTTTCTTGTACAAGTGTGGTGCAGTTGGGCTTAGCGCGCGCAGGTGTATTTGAACTCTTGATTTAGAAGACGCAAGGTTAAACGCGCTTCTTGTCTCTCTCAGTGATTGGAGTGCCCAGCCATGAGGATTCACATTGAAAACAAGGTTTCGATAATCCTAATACTGATGGCAGGTGCTTCTCTGGTCTCCATGCTTGCCACTCTTAACGTGGACCACATCGTTAATCATGACCTTTATGGCTACGGTCTTCAGTTCAGCACAGAATGGGCTGTTCCATACTGGACGATGGCGGCAGTCGTGTTTTTAGTGGGGTGGCTGATCATCGTTACTTCGGTGGTTTTTGAACTTTATTTGGTCGCGCTCCGGGTGCACAGGCATCCCGATCCCGAAGCCGAAGTCCTCTTCTTTCATGAGGAACCGGTTGAGAACGAAACGTCGAGAATCGAAGCAAAACCAAGCGACAAACCAGAGGAAAAAGAAGTGAAAGGAACATCTGAGGAAGAAGTGAAGACAACAGCGCTTGCCGTGAAGACCAATGACGGACTGAATGAGTTTCGAGTACTCCTTGAAGAGATATTTGTAATGACAGATGCGCGGGTTACACGTCAGAAAGCAGATTACAGACAAACAAACGAAAAGTAGTGTCGGGGAAAAGTTCTATCTAGCGCGTGCGTTAGCGCGCGCGCTTGGTAAACGGAAGTTACACTTTAAGTGAAGCACACACGCGCGCGACCATAAAGAATATGTATTCAATCATGGAGATACATAGAGCCTCGCAAGGAGATTGAAAAAATTGAAAAAGGCGACATGTTTAATCTTTGCATTTGTCTTTATTGCGACGTTATCGCTTGCTTCCGCGGCTTTTGCTTTGTATCCGACAACTACGCCTTGGCCGATGTACAGGTACGATGCCAAACACACAGCAACAACAACCTCGACAGCTCCTAGCAACAACATGACCTTGTGGCATTACTCAATTGCTGTGGGCGGGGGTTACTCCCGTCAGTCTATACCCATTGTAGTTGATGGTATGGTGATATTTCATGACGGAAACTACGCTCATGCAGTGGATGAGACAACAGGTGCAGAGGTCTGGAAAAGTGATCTTCTTGCTGGAGGCTACGGCGGTCTCTGGCCTAGTATTACATGTGCTGATGGCAGGGTTTACTTCGGCTCTAGCGATTACATTTATGGAAAAGGCTACGTTTTTTGCGTTAATGCGTCCACAGGAGCAACAATCTGGACCTACGACCCCAACCCAAACGGACGTGTGGAAAGCGGCATAACTGTTCACGACGGAGTAGTCTATTTCGGAACGCTCAACAACTACGTTTACGCAATAAACGCGACCAACAGCTACTTCTTGTGGAGATACCCGACTAATGGGTCAGTATATTCTTCTCCGGCGGTAGACGATGACTTGGTCTGCGTTGGAAGTGACGATGGAAAAGTATAGGCATTGAACGTCTCTGGATCCACTGCGATTTCAAAGTGGAACTTCACTGCTGACGGCGCAGTTCGCTGCGCACCGACCATTTACAACAACAAAGTATTCTTCGGATCTAGCAACGCAACGTTTTTTGCAGTTGATGAGGAAACGGGCAATCTAATATGGAGATATCACCTGACAAGTGGTGGGACACTCGACAACAGCGTTGCCATAGCCGACAATATCATTTATCTAACGCAAACAGGCTATGCGTGGAGGATATACGCTCTTTTTGCCAATACGGCTCCTGGAAACTACACAGAAGCAGATCCTGAACCACGTGCATGGGTCAAAGAGATAATAGTAGGTGCCGCTGCGTTGACTGAACCGATTGTCGCAGACGGCAAAGTCTTCTTTAGCTCAGCAAACGGACACATGCTTTATGCTCTGGATACTGCTAGCTCTGGCGCTACGGTTTGGACGAGTAGCTTCAGTGAATCATATGGCGCTCCAGGCAGTCCAACTGTTGCTGATGGCAAGGTCTTTGTTACAGTCACGAATGGTTTGGGTCTGTACTGCTTCGGCGATCCCTTCCCGCCTGTGACTAACAACTACGAAGTGAATGCAGGAGATCAAAGCTTCGACGTGCCTATAGTCTCCAATTCCACGATTAGCAACTTTAACACCACAGCTTTAGAGACTGAAAAGAAAATCAGCTTTGGAGTTGCGGGCATCAACGAGACTACAGGCATGTGCAACATCACAATCCCGAACGACATGCTCGACGGAGAGCTCAACGTCACAATAGATGGAGGACAACCGCTGTATTCAGCCGCGCCACTAAACAATGGCACGCACACTTCACTGTACTTCACCTACAACAACACCCTCCCGCATGTGGTCAAAATCACTGGAACCACCGTCATACCTGAGTTCCCCATAATAGCTACCCTACCAATGCTGATAACAACGCTCTTGGCAACACTCGTTCAGCTTAAGAGAAAACGCAACAAATAACTCCCATCTTTTTCTTTGCACATGCAGTCATATTAGTCGACGCACCGTGCGGGTTGCTTGGCAGACGGCTTTGGCCCGGATCGTTGGGAGTTTGGCGAGAGCCAAACGACATGCTAGTATTATTCCATCATTAGCGCGCGCTGTAATTTCCTGCGATACTTTTAAATTGCGTGTGATGGGCTGATGTTAAGGTATTAGAGGTTAAGCCGGCGAATGGGTTTTGAAGAGGTACATTGCGAGTTTCATCATAGGACTTGTCGTCATCTGCGTGATGACTTGGCTAATCGTTACCTTCTTGCCGTATCCTGAGGTCAAAAATCTTCCCCTTTATACGGTCAGCACGATTTCTCGAATCGCACTCACATTAGTCGTTTCTGTAGTCTGGGGGGTTTCTTTCGGCATACTAGCGGCGACTAACAGAATCGCGTCGTTAGTTCTCACGCCATTCATAGACCTTCTGCAGTCCATTCCGATTCTTGGGTATTTCCCCATGGTCATCGGTTTCTTGTTTGCCCTAGGACCTCTTGGCGTCGAGCTTTCAGTGTTGGTTCTGTTGTTCACCTCAATGGCTTGGGCAATATTTTTCGGTGTTTTGGGAGCTATCCGAGGCATACCCACAAACGTCGTCGAATCTTCGAAGAGTTTTGGTCTGACGGGATGGTGCTATATCAGACACGTTGTGTTGCCCGCAATAACTCCGGCAGTGATATCAGGAGCGAATCTCGCTTGGTGCGATGGCTGGTTTTTCATCATAGCGGCAGAGTACATACAATATCAGGGTAACGTCGTGAGCCCTCCCAGCGGCGGTTTGGGATATCTCCTCGCAAAAGCCGCCTATGAATTCAAGGACATGAACCTGGCTGTAATACTTCTGATTTTCATTACCTTCATCGTAGTCTACTTCAACACTCTCACTTGGCACAAACTGATGGAACGAGCGAACACAGGGAGCTTCAAACCAGTCTTCAAGATGGATCTCTCAGGAATCGGAAAGCTCGGAATTGCTGGTGCCACCAACTGGTTTCACTTTGGGAGATTGCACTGGCCAAAGTCTTTTTCAATAGCTGCCCAGCGTCTGCGAAAGTACTCCCGTGTCGAAGGAGTGGTAGCACTGGTCCTGGCTCTTTCAGCTATCTTTTTCGTGCTGTATCAGATGTCCGGGCAGTTCCCTACCCTTTCTTTGATTCGTAAAGGTCTTGCGCAGCCACCTGCTGGCGAGTTGATGAACTTGCCCATCTTGATTCTCTTGACGATGGGGCGTCTTTCACTAGCATACGGAATCTCTCTTATAGCCGCGATTGGCATGGGAGTCTTGGCAGCGGAACACAAGAAATTCGCCGCGATTTTCTTCCCACTATACGACATTGGCCAAGGAGTGCCAATTCTGGCTTTGTTCCCAGTCATTTCGCTGGCTCTAACTCAGTTACTACGAAACCCGCGAATCGCGCTTGAAATTACTTGCATAATAATGCTTGTTCTCGACATGATTTGGTACATGTTCCTTAACATCGTTAGTGCTGTGAAAAACATACCCAGTGAGATCAATGAGGTTGGACAACTTCTTGGGTTCAAGGGTTTGAAAAGAATAACGCACATAGTCATACCATCAATCTTGCCCGCACTGGTGACAGGCAGCATTCTTTCCTGGGGGACGGGCTGGAACACCATAATCTTTGCAGAGTACCTACCGTCAACGGAACCCAATATTCCGCCTGTCTCGGTGCCGGGAATAGGCTCATTGTTGGACAAGGCAGGTTACCAGTATGGAAACACGGTGGTATTGGTCTTCATGTTAATAGTGATCGCAACAATAGTTCTCCTCATGGAAGGGCTTATTTGGCGGCGGTTGTTGAGAAAGTTCGAAAAATACCATGTTGAAGTTTAGACTATGTCAGTAATTGAAGCAGAGAATGTAGTCAAAACGTTCCCTACTGAGAAAACGAAAATCCTAGTCTTGGACAACGTCAGTTTCTCAGTCAAAAGGGACGAGTTCTTGTGTCTAGTAGGCCCCTCAGGATGCGGAAAATCTACTATGCTAAGGCTCATCGCTGGGTTAGAGAAGCTTGATTCAGGCAGAATACTGTTTAACGGTGAGCCTGTCATCAAACCGTCTCCGAAGATTGCGATGGTATTCCAGCTTTTCGGCCTTCTACCATGGAAGACCGCCCTTGAAAACGTCGAAGTGCCTCTGGAAGTTCTAAACGTGGCAAAGCAAAATCGCACACACATAGCAGAAGAGTACCTCCAGATGGTTGGCCTCGAAGGGTTTGAAAACACTTACCCACATGATCTTTCCGGAGGGATGAAACAGCGAGTTGGAATCGCCAGGGCTCTTGCTCTAAAGCCCGATGTTCTGCTTATGGATGAACCTTTCTCTTCCTTAGACGAGCTCACGGCAAAAACTCTGCGCGAGCTGGTGCTCAACATCTGGCGGAATCCCGCTCTGCCCACCAATACTTTCATAATGGTGAGCCACAACGTTGAAGAAGCAGTATTCATGGCGGACAGAGTCATAATCATGTCGCCTCGGCCAGGGAGAGTTGTCGGAGAAGTAAGAGTAAACATTCCAAGACCTCGTACCAAGTATCTGAGGGACCAAGCGTACTTCAAATATGTGGATGAAGTTGTAGGCCTGCTAGAGAAAGGCAAAACGATTACGAAGGACTTGAGTCCTCTCTCAGTTACTGCCGAGCGAGCGGACAGCGTTTGAAAATGTCAACCGCGCTCTGATTCGAATTTCTTTTCGGACAATTTTCTTATCTCTGCCTTAGATCGGATTTGAAGAACTTTCACGCGCGCTCTTCTAACTGGCCACCTGTATGATAGTCGTTCGACTATTTTCCTTTTCTCAAGAACTGCGTTCTCAGAAGAAATTGCGCCTCTTTTTCTTCGATCCCTTTTCGGATACTTCAGCCTCATTTTGCTCAGGCTGCTGCAACACGCCTGCACTAACGCTCTCGTCAACATCGTCAGAA